>Ga0181523_10000421_pt1 | contig 47720 bp, 40 predicted proteins | sample PEATcosm2014_Bin_43_FD_119752 | JGI IMG/M metagenome (GOLD analysis project Ga0181523, IMG submission 119752) | Peatland microbial communities from MTU Mesocosm Facility, Houghton, MI, USA - PEATcosm2014_Bin05_30_metaG | ecosystem: Environmental > Terrestrial > Soil > Wetlands > Peat | place... | reverse complement strand
CTGGAACCACCAGGCCAACCAGCTCTTCGTGATCAATCCGCAGCCTCCGTATCTGCAGGACTGGGGCGGATGGGGACCTCGGCTTGCCCTTGATTACGGCGTCTCCACCCACACCGTGTTCCACGCCGGTGGATCCATCGTCACGCTTCTCCCGAACCTATGGCAGGACAATTTTCTCACCGCCGGCATTCCTTACGTCTTCAATCCTTTCTTCACCGCGCTGCCTAGCATTGCCGTGCCGTTCCAGAATTCGGTGGTTTCGGAAGTGCTGCCTGCCGCTTACGACGTTCAAGGCCAGGCCATTTTCCCCAACCAACGGAGCACCGACGCCCGGCCAAACACCGTGCTCGACCTGCAGCGCTTTGAGAACGACGTAGCCGCACTTACTCCCGGTCACCAAACCCAGTTACCCGTCGCCTCCGGCATTGCGCGCGATTTCCGCAACGGATACGTCGGCAGTTACACGCTTGGCGTCGATCATGATTTTCGCGACTTCAAGGCAAGCGCCGCGTACGTGGCGACCGCCGGCATTCACCTTCCCAGCGTGTTCTCGCCCAACAGCTACGCCGGCGCCGATGCTGCTTTCGCGCCCTTCACCAAGTTTGATTCCTCGGGCCATCCCACGGGAGGTTACGGCGACGAAAACATCATCAGCAGCGGCTCGCACTCGTCCTATAACGCCTTACAAGCCAGCCTGACTAAGAACTCTCCGCGGGCCGGCCTCGGATTACAGGCGAGTTACACGTACTCTAAGTCGCTCGACGACACCAGCGCCGTTCTGGGCGGTCTTTTTGGAAATGCCGGCGTCATTTTGCAAACTCTCCCGCAGAACCCCTGGAATCCGCGAGCTGAAAAAGGTCCGTCCACTTTCGATACCACGCACGTATTCACGGTCAGCTGGATCCAGTTACTTCGTCTCGAACGCATCAACTTACTTCGTCCCCTGGGAAAGCCGCTTACCGCCGGATGGCAGTTTCTCGACATCACTACGCTGACGACGGGCGCCCCATTTACCGTGTACTCCGGCGTGCAGCAAACGGGGGCAGGAGCGGCAGGGGCAGATCGCCCGGACTTAGTGGCCGTCCCGCACTTGTCTACCAGCCGACCCGTGCGCGCCGATTATTTTGGGCGCGGCGCCGACAACGCTTCTTTCTTCAACATCCCCATCAACGTTCCCGGAGGCACGGGCCCCAACCAAGGGCGCTTCGGAACGCTGGGCCGCGACACATTCCGCGCCCCCGGCCTCCACGATTTCGACGTGGCCGTGATTAAGGACACCCCCGCAGGTCACAGGGGCGGCGGCGAGTTGGCGACGATAGAATTCCGCGCCGAGTTCTTCAATGTATTCAACCTGGTAAATTTTGGATTACCGTCGAATATAGTGCGCGGCAGTGGTTTCGGCCTGATCAGCAAAACGGCTGGGTCGTCCCGGCAGATTCAGTTCTCGCTGAAACTGATCTATTGAGTCGAACATTCTCGCCTTAACCGGGCCTAAGCGGAACGGGACGGCGTAAGTGCGGCTGGAGCGGTGTTCGGAGCCGCCGGAAAACCTCACTCTAAGCACAACTTCGTTTTTTCTTCAACCCGGCGTCTTTTAGCGCCCCTCAAACGTGAGAGCCTTCTCGACCTTCTGAGGAACCAAGGTTGTTTCTCCCCGCCGTAAACCGACTGCGCCGCTTTCTAGCTCGACGCTTACGGGAGCCTGACCGGGCGAATTCTTTGGCGACATCCCTGCTGCCTGACGCGGACTTCTTCGCCAACCAGGATTCGCCGGCAAAACGGGCCCTGATAAGGAGCTCACGAGGCATCCGGGAATGTTTCTGATGAGTTTTCTCTAAGGATTCCCGTGGCAAACGCGGCCCTTAGCGTGCGTACCGAAGACCGCTGCTCGACTAGCGAAGAAGCGCAGAAAAATTGAAATAAGCAAAGCAAGACGAAGCAGAAACGAAACAGAACTGCAATCGGCATTTGGAGTAGGCCCAATCAGGTTGACAGAAACAAGTCTAAAGTTCCGTTGCGCAATGCCGATGAAGACGGTATGGCCGTGACTCTTGACCAAAGCGAAGCGCTGTGTGTAATCCGCCTGGAAGGCGAGGTCGGCATTGCTTCTGCCGCGGAACTGAAGAAGCTTCTGCTCCAGGCACTGGCGTCCGGCAGAGAGCTGCGGGTAGACCTGGAAGGCGCGACCGAACTGGACGTGACCGCCTGGCAGTTGCTCTGGGCGGCGGAGCGCGAAGCCAGAGGATCGGGCGTGGGATTTGCGCTTGCAGGGCGGCTTCCGGAGAAGATTTCGGCTGCCGTGAGGGATGCGGGTTTTGACGAGTTTCCAGTCGCGGTGGGTCCGAGGTAGGTCAACGAGGTGGGGTGGTTGTCGAGAAAGCAAGAGAGCAGATGATAGACAAGTTCAAGCAAGCGTTCCTGGAAGAAGCGCGCGAGATCCTCGTCGAACTGGAGTCGGCGCTCCTCGAACTCAACGACAATCGGGGCGACAACGAACTTGTGGGACGAGCCTTCCGCGCTTTGCACACCATCAAGGGCTCGGGGGCCATGTTCGGCTTTGACGAACTGGCCGGGTTCAGTCACAACCTCGAAAACGCTTTCGACGAAGTTCGCAACGGACGGCTCCAGGTCACCTCCGAGCTCATTAATCTTTCCTTAGCGGCGCTCGATCAGATTAAAGCCATGCTGGATGAAGCCGTGGGACGGGGCGCCGCAAGCATCGCCGTCTCCGCCGAAATACTGGCAAAGTTGCGGCAGCTGACCGGGAAGCCCGACCCTCACACCGCCGCGCCTGCGCCGGTGTCGTCGCCGCCGTTGGCCCCTCCCACGGCCGCGAGTGGTGCGGGCTGCGACTGGAACATCCGTTTTTGTCCGGGAACCGATCTCATGCGCAGCGGCACCAATCCGCTGCTGCTCCTGCGCGAACTGAAGCAACTGGGAAGCCTGCGGATCAAGGCCAGCATGGCGGCGATTCCGCCGATCGCGGAATTGGACCCGGAACGCTGCTACATCAGCTGGGACATGGCGCTGACCACCTCGGCGGCGCGCGAAGCGATCGCGGATGTTTTTATCTTCGTGGCGGATAGTTGCGAACTGACGGTCGAGCTGGCCAGCAAACCGGCGATCGAGCTCGCCAGAGGACAAGCGATCGAGCCGGCGGCCAAACCGGCCGCCAAGCCAGTGATCGAACCGGAAATGAAGCCGACGGTCGAGCCGGCTTCGGATCCGGCCTCGAGCGCCGCCGCCGAGGAGACGAACGCGCCCAAACCGAAATTTCCTCCCTGGGGACGCCGCGCCAGTGACACGCCCGACAACGCCTCGAGCATCCGCGTCCCCGCCGCCAAGCTCGACCAGTTCGTCAATCTGGTGGGCGAACTGGTCACGGTGCAAGCACGATTGTTTGAAATCGCCACCCGCCGCGAAGAGCCGGAGGTGGCGGCGGTGTCGGAAGAAATCGACCGTCTGACCTCGGCCCTGCGCGAGAGTTCGATCAGCATTCGCATGCTGCCGATTCGAGCCACCTTCGAACGCTTCCGCCGGCTGGTCCACGACCTGGCGCGGGACTTGCACAAAGAGGTCGAACTCACCATCGAAGGCGCCGATACGGAATTGGACAAGAGCGTGATCGACCAGTTGAACGATCCCCTGATGCACCTCATCCGCAACAGCATGGATCACGGCATCGAGCCGCCCGAGACGCGCGTTGCCGCCGCTAAACGCCGCAGCGCAACCATCCGCCTTTCGGCGCGGCACTCGGGCGCGAGCGTCCTTATCTCGGTCTCTGACGATGGGGGTGGAATCAATGCAGCGGCGGTTCGGGAGCGCGCCATCGAGAAAGGGTTGGCGGCGGCGGACGCGCAGCTTACCGAGGCCGAGATCTTCGCCTTCATCTTGGCGCCCGGCTTTTCCACGGCGCGCGAGGTGACGGATGTGTCCGGGCGGGGAGTGGGGATGGACGTGGTCCGGCGCAGCGTGGAGGCTCTGCGCGGAACCATCGACATCGCCAGCAAGCCCGGCCAGGGAACCAGCGTCACCCTGCGCCTTCCGCTCACCCTGGCGATCATCGACGGCCTCCTGGTGCGGGTCGAGCAGGCCTATTTTGTGCTGCCGCTGGCCAGCACTCTGGAGTGCATCGAGTTGACGCGGCAGGACATTGAGAAGGCTAACGGCAAGCATGTAGCCAACGTGCGCGGCGAGATCATCCCGTATATCCGCCTCCGGGAGTATTTCAACATGCAGACGGAACGGCCGGAGCGCGAGCAGATCATGGTGGCCGAAACCGAAGAGGGGCGCTACGGCTTTGTCGTCGACCAGGTGCTCGGGGATCACCAAACGGTGATCAAGAATCTGGGCCGGTTTTACCGGCACGTCGAACTTATATCCGGGGCCACCATTCTCGGCAACGGAAGCGTGGCCTTGATTCTGGATCCGCAGCGGCTGGTGCGCGACGCGCTCCGAACCATGGCTGTCGGCAGGCGGCCGCTCGGCAAACGCGCCGACATCCGCGCGGCACCGCGACGGCGCGCCCGGGATGTAGCCGTACCACGCGCAGCGGCGGAAGAGGTGGCGCAAAACGCAACCGAGCAAGGGGTGGCTTGCTCTTGAGGCTTTCTGGAGGTTTCGTCGGTGCTGCAGATAACTGCTAGCACTATCTAACAACGGTCGAACCAACTGCGTCTCGTTGCTTGAAGGGTCTCACTGGAAAGGTGAGAGACCGGCGAGTGAACGAATTCAATTTAAAAGGAGCTAGAAGTTATGCCGACTAAAGTTGTACACGAAAGCCGAAGGCTGCATGGGGCCGGTGAAGGCAACGGCGGGAACGGACAGGACGACCGATCAAGCAGCGCGCAAAGATCGGGGGACGGCAAGATGCAACTCGTCTCTCAGGAGATCATGCGCCTGCTGGACGCGTCTCGGGAGGGCCGTCTCAGCGAGCGCGGGCGGGTTGACCAGTTTGACGGCATCCATCGCGAAATGGTGCAAGGCGTGAACGAAATGCTGGATGCCATTCTGCTGCCGATTGGGGAAGGCAACCGCATTCTCGCCCAGATCTCGACGGGCAAGATCGACGAACTGATTTCCCAGACCTATAAGGGCGACCACGAAAAGATGAAGCTGGCGGTCAACGGTATCGCCGTGGTCCTGCAGGGCCTGCAGAAGGAAATGGCCCGCCTGACCGACGCTTCGAAAGATGGGCAACTTTCCGACCGGGGCAAGCCGGAGCAGTTTCAGGGCGCGTACGCTGAGATTGTGCGCGGCGTGAACCAAATGCTCGACGCCATCCTGCTGCCGATCGGGGAGGGCAACCGCATTCTCGCCCAGATCTCAACGGGCAAAATCGACGAACTGATTTCCCAGACCTACAAGGGCGACCACGAAAAGATGAAGAAGGCGGTCAACAATATTGCGATGGTCGTGCAGAGCCTGCAGAAGGAAATGGCTCGCCTGACCGATGCTTCGAAAGAAGGGCAACTTTCCGACCGCGGGAAGCCCGAGCAGTTCCAGGGGGCGTACGCGGAAATCGTGCGCGGCGTGAATATCATGCTGGACGCCATCCTGCTGCCCATTGGGGAAGGCAACCGCATCCTCACTCAGGTCTCGAACGGCAAGATCGACGAACTGATCGCCCAGACTTATAAGGGCGACCACGAGAAGATGAAGCAGGCGATCAACAATATTGCGGTCGTCCTGCAGGGCCTGCAGAAGGAAATGGCCCGCCTGACCGACGCTTCGAAAGAGGGGCAACTTTCCGACCGCGGCAAGCCGGAGCAGTTCCAGGGAGCGTATGCCGAGATCGTGCGCGGCGTGAATATCATGCTCGATGCCATCCTGCTGCCGATTGGGGAAGGCAATCGCATCCTCACGCAAGTCTCGAACGGCAAAATCGACGAACTGATTGCCCAGACCTATAAGGGCGACCACGAGAAGATGAAGCAGGCGATCAACAATATTGCGGTTGTCCTGCAAAGTCTGCAGAAGGAATTGGCGCGGCTGACTGACGCTTCGAACGCCGGGCAATTGACCGAGCGCGGGAAGCACGATCAGTTCCGCGGCACCTATAGCGAGATCGTGCGCGGGGTGAATTCCATCCTCGACGCCGTAATCGCTCCGCTCAAATTCACCGCCGGGTACATCGATCGCATCAGCAAAGGCGACCTTCCGCCGACCATCACCGACACCTACCATGGCGACTTCAACCTGATCAAGGACAACCTGAACGCGCTGATCGCGGCCATGGGTGAAATCACCGATGCCGCCGATGAGATGGCGAATGGCAATCTGACCGTAGCCCTGCGGGAACGGTCTCCGCAGGACAAGCTGATGCAGGCGCTCGGCGCCATGGTGAGCGGCATCACGCGGGTGGTATCGGACATCCGTTCGATCGCCGGCGAGGTGGCGTCGGCCAGCCAGGCCATCAGCACGACTTCGGTGGAAGTATCGAAGGGCGCCAGTTCGCAGGCCGCGTCGGCCGAGGAAGCTTCATCCTCGATGGAGGAAATGGTTTCGAACATCAAGCAGAATGCGGACAGCGCGCAGCAAACCGACAAGATTGCCAACAAGTCGGCGACCGACGCGCAGGAAAGCGGCAAATCGGTGGTGGAGGCGGTGGCGGCGATGAAGGAGATTGCCAGCCGGGTCTCGATCATCGAGGAGATCGCGCGCCAGACCAACCTCTTGGCTCTGAACGCGGCCATCGAAGCGGCGCGGGCCGGGGAACACGGCAAAGGATTTGCCGTGGTCGCGGCCGAAGTCCGCAAGCTCGCCGAGCGCAGCCAGAAAGCGGCGGGCGAAATCAACCAACTCTCGGGCACGACGGTCAAGGTGTCGGAGAAAGCCGGCGAGATGCTGGAGAAACTGGTGCCGGATATTAAGCGGACGGCGGAACTCGTACAGGAAATCGCCGCTGCCAGCAAGGAACAAGACACGGGTGCGGAGCAGATCAACAAGGCGCTGGTGCAGCTGGAGAAAGTCATTCAGCAGAACGCTTCCGCATCGGAAGAGATGGCCTCGACCACGGAAGAATTAACCAGCCAGTCGGAACAGTTAGTGAGCGCGCTGGCCTTCTTCCGCACCGGAGACGACGGCCATACGACGGCGGTGCGCAGCGTGGCCGCAAAACCGGTCAGGCACGTCGAGCCCGCGGCGGGCAGGGTTGCCAAGCCGGCGGGGAAGGCGATGGCGGCCAAGGCCGGGGCCGGGGTCAATCTCAGGCTCAAGGACAGGGACAAAGACAAAGGAGAGAAGGCCGACGACCTCGACAAGGAATTCGAGCGTTTCTAACGGCCACATTTTCCTGCGCGGGCCGCTTTGCGGTCCGCGGAAGCCTGCAGCATGCCAAAGGAGCTGACTATGAGCGTTACCGAAATCACTGAGACCCGGCAGTATCTCACTTTCAAATTGGGCAACGAGGTGTTTGCGACCGACGTTGCCAAGGTGAGAGAAGTGCTCGATTTCACCACCATCACCGAAATTCCGAGGACACCCGACTTCATGAGCGGCGTGATCAACCTGCGGGGCAGCGTGGTGCCCGTGGTCGATCTGCGGCTCTGTCTGGAGATGTCGAAAACCGAAAAGACGAGAAACACCTGCATCGTCGTTGTCGAGGTGCTGCTGGACAACGAGTCGACCGTGATTGGCGCGCTGGCCGATTCGGTGGAGGAAGTGATCGATCTGGAGCCGGATCAGATTCAGCCGCCGCCGAGGATCGGAACCCACATTCGGACCGATTTTATTAAGGGGATGGGGAAGCGCGATGCGCAGTTTGTCATGATCCTGGACATCGACCGGGTTTTCTCGGCCGAGGATCTGGCAGCGGTCCGCGTTCCGGAAGCGGGCAAAGCGATGGCGGAGGCGGCGGGTTGACGAAGGGGGCGGGGCGCGAGTCCCGCCCCACTCACAACCATGAGTGTCAAAGCATGAGTGCGCGCGACGAAAATATCTCCAACGCAGATTTTGGCCGGCTACGAAGCCTGATCTACGCGCAGTCGGGCATCAGCCTGAACGCCGATAAGAAGACGATGCTCGAACTTCGGATCAAACGGCGCTTGCGGAGCCTGGATCTGAACTCGTTCGCCGAGTATTGCGAGTATCTGTTTGGGCCTCGTGGGCAGAAGGAAGAGATTGTCCACTTGCTCGACGTAGTCTCGACCAATAAGACCGACTTCTTTCGGGAGCCGGAGCATTTTGAGTTTCTGGTCGAGAAGGCAATCCCGGACCTCATGGCGCGCAACGAGAGCGGGCGGCCGTTGTTGATCTGGAGCGCCGGCTGCTCCACGGGCGAGGAGCCCTACACCCTGGCGATGGTGCTGAATGAGTGCGTGCCGAACCACACCGGTTTTCGGTTCAGGGTGCTGGCCACCGACATCTCCAACACCGTGTTGGCGAAGGCCGGCCGGGGCGTGTACACCTGCGAAGTTGTGGCTCCCGTGCCGCCGGAATTGCGGCGGAAGTACTTCCTGCGCAGCCGCGATCGCGATTCCAAACTATTGCGCGTAGTTCCGGAATTGCGGCAACTGGTGGAGTTTCGGCGCCTGAATTTCATGGACGCCAACTTCGGGCTCTCCCATAAAGCGGACGTGATCTTCTGTCGCAACGTGATCATTTACTTCGATCGGCCTACCCAGGAGCAGATCATCCAAAAGCTGGCCGCTCAACTTGTGCCCGGGGGGTACGCCTTCGTCGGGCACTCCGAAACCCTGCACGACATGGATGTCCCATTGGTGCCGGTGGCGCCGGCCCTCTATAGGAAAACCAATGCTGGAGCTTGAAAGCGAGATGTCGGAGGTGTATCTGCACCCCGGGGAGTCGTACCTCGCCCGCAAGCCGGCCATCATACGGACGATTCTCGGCTCCTGCGTTGGGGTCACGTTCTGGAGCGCGCGGCTCGGGGTTGGCGCCCTGACCCACTCGCAGTTGCCCCGGTGCCCAACGAGTTCGTCCGCCGAGATGAGTCTGGCGGAGGGCCACCGTTACGTGGATTTCTCCATTCGCGACCTCGCCCGGCAGTTTGACAACCTGGGCGCGCATCGCACGGAGGTCGAAGTCAAACTGTTTGGGGGCGCCGATGTGCTCCTGGTCAGCGAGGGGGCGTCCGCGAAAGCCACGGTCGGGAAACTGAATTGTGAAGCGGCCATCGAGGTGTTGCGGGCCGAGGGCTTCGCCGTAACCGCGTCGAGCCTGGGAGGAACTTCGGGCCTGAACATCCGGTTCGACACCAGGACCGGTGAGGTGTTGCTGCGCCGGCTCGTCTGAGTGCGAGGACTTGGGGACGCGCGAAACTTAAGGACGCACGAAGCCGGGGAAAACGGAATCGCGGGACTGAGTGTATGAGAAAGCGTTCATGAGCAAGCGTTTATGAGCAGGCGTTTATGAGCAAACCGAGAATTCGCGTCCTGATCGTGGACGACTCCGCGGTGGTTCGCCAGACGCTGACGGAAGTGCTCTCGTCCGACCCGGAAATCGAGGTCATCGGGACCGCGGCCGACCCCTTTGTGGCGGCGGAGCGGATCAGCGAACAGGTGCCGGATGTGATCACGCTGGATATCGAGATGCCGCGCATGGATGGGCTGACGTTTCTGCAGAAAATCATGACTCAACACCCGATCCCGGTCGTGATCTGTTCCAGTCTGGCCGAGGAAGGTGCGCAAAGCACTTTCAAGGCTCTTGAGTATGGGGCGGTCGACATCATTACCAAGCCGCGCCTGGGCAGCAAACAGTTTCTGGAGGATTCGCGGATCACACTATGCCAGGCAGTCAAGGCAGCGGCTGGGGCGCGCTTGCGCACGGTCCGGCCAAGCCGCACGGTCCAGCCCAAGCTGACGGCGGATGCCATTCTCTCTCCTGGGACTCACGCCATGGCCGAGACCACGGAGAAGGTGGTGGCAATCGGAGCCTCGACCGGGGGAACGGAGGCGCTCAAGACCTTGCTGGAGACGCTTCCTTCCGATGCCCCGGGCATCGTGATTGTGCAGCACATGCCGGAGGTATTCACGCGGGCTTTTGCCAATCGATTGGACGGCCTGTGCCGCATTACGGTTAAGGAAGCGGAGTCGAACGACACGGTTCTGCGCGGGCGCGCGCTGATCGCACCCGGTAATCATCACATGTTGCTCAAGAGAAGCGGCGCACGCTACTACGTCGAAATCAAGGAAGGGCCGCTGGTATGCCGGCACCGTCCCTCGGTTGACGTGTTGTTTCGTTCCGCCGCTCGCTATGCCGGACAAAACGCGGTGGGCGTGATTCTCACCGGGATGGGGGACGACGGCGCGCGCGGAATGCTGGAGATGAAACAGGCGGGGGCTATGACCATCGCCCAGGATGAGGCCACCTGCGTGGTCTTCGGTATGCCGAATGAGGCGATCAAGCGGTGCGCGGTCGATAAGGTTCTGCCCTTGGAGGCAGTGGCCGGGGCGATCCTCACCCTGGCGCGATGAGGCAATTGAGCTGGTAAGGAACGGGACAAGTCGCGATGAGGGTTGAAACCAGAGCGGAAGTTGTCGCCACGCTAGAGAGGGCGAAGGGAGAGCTGCAAGCGATGGCACGCACGGTCGAGAGCAAAATCGGGATGGTGGCGAGAGCCTTTGAAGGTCTTGCCGGGCATACCGATACGCTCTTGAATCTGGCGGCAGCCATTGTCGGTTGCGTCGAGAATGAACGGGTCAGCTCCATTCTGCCGAAGGTGCAAACCCTGGGTGCGGCAGCCAGAGTTTTCATCGGAGAGAGGCTGGAGGCGACTACCGGGATCTTGGAGACGGTGACTGCGGAAGTGAAGCTGCTGCGTCAACTTTCACGGGTAGCTGGGGACCAGGAGGCGATTGCGCTTGAGATCAAGGCGTTGAGCGTGCTTACGAATATAGAGGTGGCGCGCCTGGGCGCCGTCGGCGCCGGCTTCCAGTATCTGGCGTCGGAGTTGTCCAACTTTTCGAAGTCAGTGACCGAGGATACCAAGGAACTCGCCAGCCACACGGACGGCCGCCGAGTTGTGATCGAAGAAATCAGGCGGGTGCTTTCCGCGGAACTTCCGCGTCTGCGGGAAGAACTGGCTCGCATTGAGGTTGACTTGGGTAACGCTTTGGCCGTGGTGGACTCGAGCCTGACCCAACTCTCGAGTACGCCGGCGCAATTCAGAACGTGTGTGGAGGACATCGCGCAGCAGATTGCCGGAGTCGTGGCTGCCATCCAGGCGCACGACATCACTCGCCAGCAGATCGAGCATGTGCAGGAAGCTTTTGCGCTCATCGCCGCGAGCATGCGGAATCCAGAGAACCCGGAGAATGGCGCCGTTCCGGAACTGCCTCGGGCCTATGCCGGCCTCACTATTCAGATTTATCAGCTGAGGACCATCAAGGAGACGGTCGCCAACTGGGCATCTCAAATCGGAACCTGCATGAGCGGCATTCTCAGAGTAAGCGCATCGGACGTGGTTGGGATCGGCCCCGTGGTCCTCGAGCAGGAGCGGAACGTGTCGTCCCAGCTTGTCCAAATTGAAATGCTCGAACGCGAAAGTCAGGCTTACAGCGTGAGAATCCAGCGGACTCTCGGCGGGCTCTCCAACCTGATGCAACTGGTCAGTGAACATCTGCAAAGGTCGAAGTCTGTCCGTGACCGGCTGCGGCTGCTTGCTTTCAATTCGATCATTGAAGCCAGCCACTTGGGAACGCAAGCCGACGCGATCCTGGCGATATCGAAGAGTATCAAGGGAATTTCGGCCGCATGGGGCCAGATTACCGAACAATCCGGGCACGCCATGCAAGAGATCCTGAACCTGGTGAAGCAAACGAACCAGGTGATGGAGGCCTTCTCTGATGCCAGCAACGAGCGCCTGCGCGACGCTCAAGTCGAAACCAGGGGCGCTCTTGACAACTTACGCACCGCGGCTGAGTTCGCGGCCGGCCAGGCGCGGCAGATGAAAGCCGCCACGGAGAAAATGCAGGCGCAGATCGCAGGGGTCGGAAAGACCGGCGATCTTCTTGATGCTTGCTTCGGCTGTGGAGACGCCGTGCTGGTCGAAGTTGAAGGTTTGAGGCGCCAGTTGGAGACCGATTATCCGGACGTGAAGGAACGATACGACCCCGATGAAGTGGAACGGCTGTTCTCGGCGTCTTACACGACGGAGATGGAGCGCGACGTCCTGCGTTTAGCGCTCCGCGGGACGCCCCTGCCGGTGGGTCAGCCAACATTTGCGGGGAACAGCGTCGAACTGTTTTGAGTTTGAGCTTTTGAGTTTGAGCTTTGAGTGTGAACTTTTGATTGTGAGCCGGGGTTTCGAAACGTGACGTAACTCCTACACTCGGACACGAGGGCCGACGATGAAACGAATCTTAACCGTGGACGACTCCGCCAGCGTTCGGCAGATGGTCAGCTTCACTTTGCGCAAAGCCGGCTACGAAGTGGCCGAGGCGGTCGATGGTAAAGATGGTCTGGGCAAAGTCAGCGGCGAGAAGTTCGACCTGATTATCACCGACCTGAATATGCCTAATATGGACGGCATCGAAATGATGACCGCTGTTCGCAAGCTGCCCGGGTGTTCATTTATTCCCATCCTGATGCTGACTACCGAATCGCAGGCGGAGAAGAAAGATGCGGGGCGCAAGGCGGGCGCAACCGGCTGGATCGTGAAGCCTTTCAATGCCGATCAGCTCATTGCCGTGATCCAGAAGCTGGTCAAGTAAGGCGGCATTCATCCCAGACAACTTGTGGCTTCACGTCCAGCGGAATGTGGGCTTTGGTGGCCATTGCACGGCTGCCGGGGCTGCCGGGCGGGACTCGATGCGGCCTGCATCGCGCCCCCTGCGCCGTGACGTTGCCGGCGCAAAAGCGATACACTCTGCACTTATGCCGCGTCCCAGTTTGTATTGGGCAAGACTTGCGCTGGCGGTTTGCGCGATTCTGTCGCCGGCGCTTGGCGTTGCGGGGAAACAACAATTGCCCGCCGTGCGCTGGACCGCGGGCTCGCCCGGCTGCACATTCGAACGCCGCGATGACGGAAAGTACCTCTGGACGATGACCGGAAGCGATCTCACCATCACGCTCCTGGTGGATTCGCAGGAGCTGACAAAAAGCCGCCGCCGATTCTATCGTCTGCTCGGCATGTACCTGAGCGTGACTTACACCGGTCAGGACAAATTTGAGTTTCCCGCGGATGTGCGCATCGACTTCGTTCGTCATCACGACGTTCTTGAGGCCTACATGGATCCCACGGAACTCTCAAACCAGTTGCAGAACGACGTGGATACGAAGGTCTTCGAAACCGAGCGCCAGATCAAAAAGAATCCCGCAATCGCCGACGAAAAAACGGCGCTCTTGCGCGAGTACCAGAAGGAAGCTGCCGAGTTCATCGAATTTCTGAGCACGCAGAGCCTCGATCCCAACACGGTGACGCTGAACCCCGGCAATCCCGAAGCCCATGGCTGGGTCTTCTTCGCGACCAGCAACAAATGGATCGGCCCGTGGAAGGAGCGGGAGGATTTTATTCTCGGCGTCTGGATGAAAGACAAAGTCTGGCAATTTCCCTTCTCGCTGCCGCCGATGAAAGGCGACCTGATCCTGCGGAAACCGCCCGAGTAAAGTATCGCGAGCGCTCGAACGTTGTGTTACAGTTTCCTGCTCACAGTTCACGGTTATGGAGATCTCTCGGAAAGCCGCGCCGGACGCCGCAAAGCCCGCAGTGACGTTCTACTGCCCGGTCTGCGCCGTGGAAGTCAGCGACCCGTTGACCTGCGGCGATTGCTCGGCCGTCATCTGCCGCCGCTGCGGAACGCCGCTGGAATCTTCCGATGAGCTGGGCATGGGATGAAGACTTACTGACACCATAGATGGATACCCCTCCCGCTTCCCTGGCTCCCGAAACCGAAACATCCGGTCAAAAACCGAGTCTCGTCCGTGGGCTTGGTCTGCTGGATTCTGTGCTGCTGCTGGTCAGCGGCATCATTGGCTCTTCTATTTTTCTGACCGCCAAGGATATTGCCGGGCCTTTGCCGAATCCGATTTTGTTTTTTGGGGTGTGGGTGCTTGGTGGAGTGATTTCGCTGTGCGCCTGCGTCGCGTTCGCCGAACTCGGCTCCATGTTTCCCGATTCCGGCGGACAATATATCTACCTCCGCGAAGCTTACGGCGACCTGGTCGCGTTTCTATATGGCTGGATGTTATTCGCGGTCGCGAATGGCGGCACCATTGCCGCACTCTCCGTCGCGTCCGCTGCTTACATGGGAAATATCGTTCCCTTTATGTCGCAGCAGCATGTGGTGGCAAACATTAATCTGCCGTATCCTTCGCTGGCGCATGGCCACTTCGTCTGGGCCATATTCACGATCGTCTTCACGCGCGCGCATGCGGTCGGCTTGCTGCTGATCGCCATCCTCACCTACGTTAATGTTTTCGGACTGCGCTGGGGCGCGCTGCTGCAGAATGTTTCGACCTGGACGAAGTTCACGGCCATGGCCGTCTTCGTTGTCCTCGGATTCGCCATCGGCAAGGGACATTGGTCGAACTTCAGCGCGCAGGCGCCGGGCGGTTTGAACCAGGGACTGACCATGGGATTGAGCCCCGGACAATTGATCTCCGCTCTGGGCGTCGGCTTGATCGCCGTGTTCTGGGCTTACGACGGCTGGGTCTATATCACGTGGGTCGCTGGCGAAGTCAAGGACCCGCGGCGCAATGTGCCGCTGGCTATGGTTTTGGGCGTGCTCGCGGTGGGCGCGATTTATCTTGCGATGAACATGACCTACGTGTACGCGCTGCCGTTGAATGAAGTCGCAAAGCACGAGACTATCGCCCACGCCGCCGCGGCAAAACTTTTTTCGCCCGCTGCCGCAATGTGGCTGTCGGCGATGATCGCGGTGTCGTGTTTTAGCGCGGCGGCGACCTGCACCCTGTCGGGAGCGCGCGTCTACCTCGCCATGGCGCAGGATGGCGTGTTCTTCCGCCGCATGGCGGTCATCCATCCCAAGTGGCGCACGCCCGCCTTCAGCCTGATCGGACAAGGCATCTGGGCCGCGGTGCTCACCGTGAGCGGACGCTACGATTGGCTTTACACTTACGTCATTTTTGGCATGGTCGTATCTTACACACTGACCGTTATCGGCCTGTTCGTGTTGCGCTGGAAACGACCGGATATCCCTCGACCCTATCGTTGCACCGGATATCCGTGGCTGCCCGCGATCTACGTGATGATCGGTGTTGCCTGGACGCTCAACACAGTCATCCGGCGGCCAAGCGAGGCGATCGGGAGCGCCATAATTGTGCTGATTGGCGTGCCAGCGTATTTGTATTGGAAACGCACGGGCCGCACCGAACCTGCCAACTGAGTTCCTGCAATTTTTCGCGTTGACAAGTTCGCGACGACGGCACAAACTTCCCCACGGTCCGTCGCCGGTCACCACGCGCTGAATCCAGTCGGGGAAACGGGGTTTCACTCTACGAAGAGGAAGATTCCTATGTCGAATGTCGCCAGAGGCACATTGTTGTCCGCGGTAGCAGTCGTTCTGATTGCCGCGTTCTGCGGAAGCGCAGCGGCGCAACAGCACATCACCGGCACCTTGCCGGACGGCGCAACCTATGTGATCGACGTGCCGGCAAAGTGGAACGGCACACTGCTTCTCTACAGTCACGGATACGTCGCGCCCGGGTCGGCGAACCCCGCGCAGGATGTGGGCGATCCCCTCACGGGCGGCTTTATGCTGGCGGCAGGTTACGCGCTGGCGGGTTCGTCTTATGCGACGACTGGCTGGGCGGTTCAGCAGGCGATCCCAGATCAGATCGCAACCCTCGATGCTTTTCAAAGTGCCGTCGGAACTCCCACCGCGACCATTGCCTGGGGACACTCTCTCGGCGGCATGATCACCGCCGGACTGGTGCAGGAGTATCCGGGTCGCTTCAACGCGGCGCTTCCCATGTGCGGAGTTGTGGCCGGAGGTGTGGGCTTGTGGAACGAGGCGCTGGACGGGGCGTTCGCCTTCAACACGCTGCTGGCGGGTGGGTCGCTGGAAGTCGTCGACATCACTAACCCGACGCTGAATTACATCACTTCGGAAGGGATCATCGCCGCGGCCCAAACCACGGCGCAAGGGCAAGCGCGAATTGCTTTGGTTGCGGCTCTTGCAGATATGCCCGGCTGGTTCGATCCCGCTTCGCTGGAGCCGTCGCCCACCGACTACGCGACGCAGGAATTCAGCCAGGCTGAATGGCTGTACTACGTGGATTTTGGTTTCATGTTCTATTACCGCGCGGAGCTGGAGGCTCGCGCCGGGGGCAATCCTTCGTTTAACACCGGCGTGAACTACGAAACGCAGCTGAAGCACTCGGCCGATTATGCCGAAGTACAAGCGCTGTACGCCGCTGCCGGACTTAGCCTGAACGCGGACCTGGCAACCCTAAAGAAGGCCTCGCGGGTTGCGGCCGATCCGGCTGCTTTGACTTACTTAAGCAATAACATCATCTATAACGGCGAGCTAACCGTCCCGGTGCTGACGCTGCACACCATTGGCGACGGGTTGGTGCCGGTGGAAGATGAAAGAGCCTACAAAGCTGTCGTCAGCGAGGCAAACGACAGCGCCCTCTTACGACAGACCTTCGTGCGCCGCGCCGGTCACTGCGAATTCTCACCGGCGGAGACGATCACGGCGATGCAGACGCTTCAGCTGCGACTGGCGGCCGGGAAATGGAAAGACGTCAGCGCTTCGGACCTGAACAATGAGGCGGCTGCTCTGGGCCCTGAGTTTAATGTTATAGACGATAACGGGACGGTGATATCTGCGGCGCCGGCTTTTCTGCAGTTTCAACCGCTGCAGTTTCTGAGGATTTACGACGCCTTTACGTACTAGCGGCAGAAAGCGGCACGTCTAAGAAAACCTACACCGGCACCGCCGTCTTGCGCTTCGGATTGAAGAATGGTAACGGCACGACCGTTGCTGTCGTCGTCTTCCGTTGCGCTTCGATGGTCAACTCCATTTGCAGCTTGGTGCCGGGCTTGGAATACTCGGAGCCCACGCTGGCCAGCGCAATCAGCTTCTTCAGCAGCGGGGAGAACGCCGTCGTCGTCGCCTTTCCCACATGCCTGTCGCCAGAATAGACCGGCACCGCGACGCGCGACGCCTGGCTGGGCGCTGCCGGCGAGAGTCCGAACTTATCGAACTGCTCTTCCACTTCTACCCAATCTATTTCGAGGCCCACTAACTGCCGCGCCGCGCCCTGCTTGTTATCTCTGGCCAGCGCGCGCTTGCCGATGAAATTCTCTTTGTCGAGATGCACCATCTTCCCAAAGCCCAGCTCGTACGGTGAATATTTCTGCGACGGAATCAGCGCCTTCTTCGAGCTGATGTAATCGACTTCGATCAGGAGCAGCCCCGCCTCTACGCGCGCCACATCGAGCGCCAGCATTCCGGCGGCATGAATGTCGAACTGCTTGCCTTTGTCCATCAGCGCGTCCCAGACTTTGACCGCTTCGTGATCGTCGTTTCGTGGCATCCAGATTTCGTAGCCGAGGTCGCCGGTGTATCCGGTGCGCGAGATATCGACCGGCACGCCAGCAATTTTGCCCGACGTTTTTCGGAAATACTTCAGATTCGTAATGTCGGCTTCCGCGACCGTCTTCAAAAGTCTCGCGGAGGCCGGTCCCTGCAGCGCCAGAGCCGCCGTCTGCTCGGAGATATCCTCGATTTGAACGTCCATGTTCAGGCCGTTTTGCCGGAACCAGCGCAGGCTTGGATCGGCGGCCGTCCAGCGGTATTTGTTTTCTTCGAGACGCGTAATGGTGCCGTCGTCGATGACCTTGCCGTCTTCGTCGCACCAGCAGGCATAGATAACCTGCCCCACTGCGACTTTGTTGATGTCGCGGGTGATCACACGGTTCACTAGCTTGGTCGCATCCTTGCCGGTGATCAGATACTTATAGAGCGGCGAGATATCAATCAGCGCGCAGGCATTGCGGATGGCGTTGTACTCGTGCTCATGGTGCACTTCATACACGCTGACCGTGTAGTATCCCGACCACTCGCGGTAATTCAGACTGTGGCAGAGGGCGAACGTTCTCTCGTGAAATGCGGTTCCAATGGGCACGGCGGCCTCGCGGGGTTTTCCTGCGCGCTTTCCCGGTGAACCTCTGTGTCCTCTGTGGTAAAGAGAAGTTCTTAACCACAGGGAACACAGGGGAACACAGAGGAAATTCTTAACAAACCCGACGCCGGATTATATGCACCGCTGCGCTCTCGCGGCAAGCGCGGAGATGTTTGACCATGAGTCAGCAAGGTCGTGTAAGTAGAGACAAAACGATCCTTTCTCGATAGAATGGCGAGTCATTTTTCCCTGAGATTGCTGGTCGGTGTGGATTAGTCTTTTTGGATCAACTTATGCCTGCGGTTTCGAGCAGCACGAAGTACGACGTGATCGTGATTGGCGGCGGCCACAACGGGCTCACCAACGCCGCCTATCTGGCCAAAGCGGGGAAGAAAGTGCTGGTGCTCGAACGCCGCCATGTCCTCGGCGGCGCGGCTTGCACAGAAGAAGTTTTTCCCGGCTTCAAGTTTTCCGTCTGCTCATATGTCGTCTCGCTGTTGCGGCCCGAGATCATTCGCGACCTCGAACTTCCCCGCCATGGACTCGAGATTCTGCCGCTCGATGGCACTTTCACTCCCATGCCGAATGGCGATCATCTGTGGCGCGTCAACGATCATGGCAAGACGCATCGCGAAATTGCCCGGCACTCGCGCGTGGATGCGGAAGCCTACGATGAATTCGGCAAGGCGATGCAGGCGATGTGCCGCTTCGTGAAGCCCATCCTCAGCATGATCCCGCCCGACCCGGCGACACTCAATCCACGCGAACTGATGAAGCTCGTCTTCATCGGCCGCCGTTTCCAGGGCATGTCGAGCGAGGATAAGTACAACCAGGTCCAGCTCATGACCATGAGCGCCATCGATTTTCTCGATCAGTGGTTTGAGACGGATGTGCTTAAGGCCACCATGTCGGCCTCGGGCATTATCGGAACGTTTCTCGGCGTGCGCTCGCCTGGCACAGCCTACGTGCTGCTGCATCACTACATGGGAGAGATTGACGGCGCGTTTCGTGCCTGGGGATTCGCGCGCGGTGGCACCGGAGCTATCTCGAACGCGATTGCCGATGCCGCCCGCGAGGCCGGAGCGGAAATTCGCACCGAAGCTGCGATTGCGAAAATTGTGGTCAAGGACGGACGCGCCACCGGCGTTGTGCTGGCGAACGGCGACGAGATTTACGCCGACGTTGTTTCCTCCAGCGTCGATCCGCGGCTCACTTTTACGAAGATGATCGAGCCCGGAAATCTGCCCGATGAATTCATGGACGGTGTGCGGCGCTACAAGTTCCGCGGGTCTTCCGGCAAGGTCAACATGGCGCTCGACGGGTTGCCGAATTTCAAGTGCATGCCGGGAGTTGGCGCGCACCTCCGCGGCGCCATGTCGATTTCGCCGACTGTCGAGTACATGGAGAAGGCTTACGACGAAGCGAAATATGGGCACTGGTCTTCGCATCCGTATATCGACATGGTGATTCCGACGCTCACCGACACGTCGCTCGCGCCGCCGGGCAAGCACATTCTTTCGTGCTTCGTGCAATATGCGCCCTATAAGCTGGCGTTCGGCCTCGACTGGGATACGGAAAAAGAAAAATTCGGCGACGCCGTGGTCAACACCATCGCCGAATACGCTCCGAATATTAAAGACATCATCCTGCACCGGCAGGTGGTCACGCCGCTTGATCTCGAACGCGAGTGGGGGCTGAGCGAGGGCAACATCTTTCAGGGCGAGCTCTCGCTCGAACAATTATTTTTTCTGCGTCCGCTTGCGGGATGGGCGCAATTCCGCTCGCCCATCAAGAACTTATATATGTGTGGATCGGCCACGCATCCCGGCGGCGGCATCATGGGCGCACCGGGACGACTGGCGGCGCTCGAAATTCTGAAGGACGGGGGCGCGTGATGTCCGCAGAGGGCCGCATGGCCGAGACTCGCGATGTGATCATCGTCGGTGGCGGACACAACGGTCTGGTCGCCGCCTTCTATCTCGCCAAAGCGGGGTTCAAACCGCTGGTGCTCGAACGCCGCGCCCAGGTGGGCGGCTGCGCCGTCACAGATGAATTTCATCCCGGATTCCGTTGCTCCACGCTGGCACATAACACCGGACCGCTCCGGGCCGACATCGTGCGCGATATGCAACTGGAGAAGCACGGCCTCAAGCTGACGACTCCGGAGGTGAGCACCGTCTCGCTGCTGCCCGACGGCCGGGCGCTCGTCCTCTACTCCGACGCCAAGAAGGCGGCCGAGGAAATCGCACAGTGGTCGCAGAAAGACGCTGCGTCTTATGCCGACTTCGGCGCGGCGCTCGGCAAGATCGGCAAGGTCATCGGCGAAGCGCTCTTGCTCACGCCGCCGGATATCGACAGCCCCAGCAGCGGCGATCTCTGGGGGATGCTGAAAACGGGCCGGTCTGTACGAAATCTCGGGAAGAGAGATTTATATCGCGTGCTGCGCTGGGGGCCGATGGCCGTCGCCGATCTGGTGGCTGAGTTCTTCGACACAGAACCGCTGCGCGCCACCGTCGCCGCCCGCGGCATCTTCGGAACATTTCTGGGTCCGTGGTCGGCGGGCAGCGCGCTGGTATTGCTGTTGCGCGCCGCTGCCGATCCATCTTCCAACTCGTCTCCCGCGGGAAGCGTTCAGTTCCCTGCCGGTGGCGTGGGCGCCATCACTCTCGCCATGGCTGAGGCGGCGAAGCGGGCGGGCGCGGAAATTCGCACGGGCGAAGACGTCGCCGAAATTCGCGTTAAAGACGGCGTTGCTACTGGCGTTGTGCTCACGTCTGGCGAAGAGATTTCGGCGCGAGCCGTGGTCTCGAACGCCGACCCAAAGCGCACGCTTATGCGCCTGGTCGATCCCGCGCACCTCGCGCCAGACTTCATACAGAAAATCAAGAATTACCGCTCTGTGGGGACAGTCGCGAAAATCAATCTCGCGCTTTCAGCGCTCCCGGAATTTACCTCGCTTAAGGCGAAGGGCAATGGCAACTTGCTCCGTGGGCGCATCCAGATCAGCCCTGAGATCGATTACCTGGAGCGCGCCTTCGACGAATCGAAGTACGGCAACTTCTCGCGTCAGCCTTACATTGAAATTACGTTCCCGTCGCTTTCCGATCCGTCGCTCGCCCCGGCCGGCCAGCACGTGATGTCCATCTACATGCAGTACGCGCCGTACCAATTGAAAAACAGCGATTGGGAGGGCCAAGGCATCGCACTTGGCGAAACCGTGGTGAAGACGATCGCGCAGTACGCGCCGAATCTGCAGCAGATCATCCTGCGCCACCAGATCATCACGCCCAAGGATCTCGAAGAAACATACGGACTCACTGGCGGCCACATCTTCCACGGCGAACTTGCGCTGGATCAGTTCTTCACCATGCGGCCGTTGCTCGACTGGGCGCGCTACCAGACACCGATTGAACGGCTGTATTTGTGCGGCAATGGAACGCATCCCGGGACGGGGCTTACGGGAGGCTCCGGCGCGAATGCCGCGCGCGAGATTGCGAAGGCGCTGAAGCGCTGATTCACGAGCTAGAGCTTACGGCAGGCTTTCCTGTAAAGTACTTTTTCAGGCTCTTCGGCACTTCTCTGCAGGAGCAATGCTTTTGGTGCTCTCTATGCCATCTGATTCTTTGCGGCAGCGTGGCCTTGGCGGGCATTCGGTTCTTCTGGTGCCAGAGTTTGTTCATGTCGACCTCAGAACAATTGTAGAGGGGCGAGGTTCGTGCTCAACCACCCACTGGGGCCGGAGGATTAGCGTTCCGGTACTGGCTTCGCGTGTGTGTTTCGCATGAAAGACACCGCCATCCTTCTTGTCTCCTGCCCCGACCGCAAAGGCGTGGTTGCCTCGATTGCCGAATTCATCTTCCGGCACGGCGGCAACATTCTGTTCGCCGATGAGCATGGAGACGAGGCATCTAATCTCTTTCTGACGCGGGTCGAGTTCGATGCGGCAGAATTTGATTTTGACCTTGCCCAATTCTCCGAGCGCTTTGCTCCCATCGCCCGCGACTTCCAGATGAACTGGCGACTCGCCCACTCCAACGACCGCCCCCGCATCGCCATCTTCGTTTCGAAGTATGACCATTGCCTGCAAGATCTGCTCTACCGCCATCAGAGCGGCGAACTGCGCTGCGATATACCGCTGATTGTTTCCAACCATCCCGACAATCAGCGCATCGCCGACTTTTACCGCGTCCCTTACTTCGTCGTACCGGTCACGAAAGAAAATAAGCGGGAAGCGGAAGCGACGCAAATCGCGCTCGTCCGCGAACATAAGTGCAGTCTCGTCGTCCTCGCGCGCTACATGCAGGTGCTCTCGAACGATTTCATTGCAACTCTGGGTTCCGAGAACCTGATTAACATTCACCATTCCTTTTTGCCGGCCTTCGTCGGCTCCAAACCCTACCACCAGGCGTTTGAGCGGGGCGTCAAGCTGATCGGCGCCACCGCTCACTATGTTACTGAAGTACTCGACGATGGCCCCATCATCGAACAGGATGTTGTCCGCATTTACCACCGTGACACCATCGACGACCTGGTCCAGAAGGGCCGCGACATCGAAAAAGTCGTGCTGTCGCGCGCTGTCCGCTGGCACGTGGAAAGCCGCATCCTGCTGTATGGAAACAAGACCGTGGTCTTCCAATAACCCCACCACCGGCACCTGATTTTCGTAGAGGCGCGGCTCGCCGTCTCCTGGCGCAGAGCAAGACGGGGCTCGCCCCGTGTCTACACGCGGGTAGGAGTGCCATCACTTCCGTAACCAGGTAACCAATTGCACTGCGTTCCCCTTTCGGTTTTACTAAAGGAGGCCGCCATTTGGAAACATTACTGCGTGATGTCGAAGGAGCGAACTTTGGTTGAGGATCCCAAATGGGAACTGGCGTTGCTGGCCACCGTCCAGAGCTTCTACCAGAGGCTGCTGAGCGACCAACTGGGCGGAGAACTGCCTGCGCCCGCCGAACTCGCCCCTGACGTCATCAGCCACGCTGCCGACGTGCGCTTCACCCTCGATCGAATGCATCTTTGGATCCAACTCCTCGACATGGCGATCACTCCCGCCATGCTGCGGATCGGAGTGCAATCCGATCTCGATCCCGAGGTTGCCGAGGCGCTGCTGCGCTACTTCGCGCGCCATCGTGACGACTCCGGCGCCAATCGCGACAAGACCGATCTGGTCGCGACCTTTCTGTTTCGCCATCCCCGTGTGGCCGGGCAGTGGGAACAGCGCGGCTATGGCCTCGATGGATCGATTCCGCTGTCTCCATTTGAAATTGCGCTGCTGGAAATATTGTCGGAGTCCGACGTCCCCGTGCTTTCGGATGCCGATGTGCAGCTGCTGCGCGAATTTGGCCCCCTGCTCGACCAGGCGAATCGATTCCAGGACTTTAGCGCGCTCATGGACTCCGGCATCATTCAGCGGGTTCGGCAGCTGAAATCGTCGCTTGGCGAATCGATTTATCATCCCGGAGTGCTGGCCACTCTCGCGCCTTACAATGCCGCATTCGGCGATCGTTTCCACGCGCTGTTCGCCGCCGCCGCACAAGAGATCAAAGATTTCGCCGCCCGCCTCGAAGAGCTGGGCGGCAGCATCCTCAGCACCGTCGACGGCGTGGAAGTCACCGTCGAGCATGTTCACGCCCTGAACCAGGAAGCCTTGCTGAAAGCCGATTACAGCGCGGCCCTGGAGAAATTCCGCCGCGTCTCCCGGCTAAAAAAGGAGTTGGAGCGCAGGCCGCCGATCCGGCGCGCCAGTTCAGACTCCACGCCGGGCGCTCACGCCGTGGGCGTTGGCGGCGCGGCGGCTGTTCCGGCGCTCGCTCCAAAGTATGTGCCCGCCGCTATTACGCCGCAGGCGCTCTCACTCGAAGAAGCCAAGTTGCGCCGAGTGGAAGAATCGATCCGCGTCTTCGTGCGCGTTGCCGATCCCAAGTTCCGCCAGATCGTGCCCATGCGCTATTTCAACCTGATGCTCAGTCCCGCTGAGATCGAGGCCTATACCGCCGACTACCTCGAACAACAGAGCCCACGGGCGGACGCCGCCCGAATGGTGTTGCGTGTGGTCGCCGTAACCGCGCGCATGTCCACCGAGATGGAAGAGCTCAAGCGCTCGCAGAATTCCCGCTCCATCTGGAAGCTGCACGCCGATTCTCTGGTAGTCCTGATCGACCTTGCCAAGCGCCTCGCCGAGGCCGTGGACCGGCTCGCCTTGACCATCGGCCAGCAGCCGGAGACGCAGGCCAACAGCGAACCTCTTCGCAGCTCGCTCGAAAAATTGCGGGCACGCACCGGTGAAGCCGCAAAGCTCATTGCCACGGCGTAAGACCCGCCTCTGTCCACTCCTGCTCGGAAGCACGTCCCTCAGGGGCTAGAAGCCGTGCCCTACCCAAAACCTGCTCCCTACCATTTATGAAACATGCTCTAGTTTTCGTGAATGGGTCGAGTGGTGCCCGGAGACGGAATCGAACCGTCACGGAGCTTTCGCCCCTCGGGATTTTAAGTCCCGTGCGTCTGCCAGTTTCGCCATCCGGGCTTGATTAAGAGTATACCGACTGCTTATTTGTCCGCCCGTACTTTACGCGCGAAGCAACGCCGAGAATTATTGACCGCTAAACAAAACACCTCCTTTTGCCGATAAGACACTGGGATGGAATGTCTGCCGCCAAAGCGCGCCCGAGGACGCGGCCTGGTCTACGTCTTTCTCAGCCTGGTGCTGCTTCTCGGCAGCTTTCCCGCCCATCGCTCCGCCTGGCAGGGTACGGCCGACTTGCACACCTTGTTTGAGACGATTGCTACCCTACTGGGATTTGTCACGGGTGCAATGGCCCTGGTGCGCTATTACACAAAGAAGAGCGGCATGTTTTTGTTTCTGGGCACCGGCTTTCTGGGAGGGGCTCTCCTCGATGGCTACCATGCGGTGATCACCTCATCGTTCTTGGCCGGCCATATCCCCTCTGCGCTTTCCGCCCTCACCCCTTGGAGCGGGATCATGTCACGCTGCTTCCTGTCCCTGCTTATGTGCGCAAGTCTTGTGGCAGGGAAAAGAGAGATGCCAGGGTCGGCAGAGCGCAGAATCAGGGAGAGCCTTATCTACTTGCTGGTCGGAACCTGGGTTGCGGTCACCTTTGTTTTCTTTGCACTGGTGCGAGTGCCTCCTCCCTTTCATCCCAATCAACTGGTTCATCGCCCCGCAGACTTCGTGCCAGCTCTTTTTTTCGTTTTGGCGGCCGCCGGATATTTGCGGAAGGGCTCATGGAAAACTTACGGCTTTGAATACTGGCTGGTGTTCTCCCTGATTCTGTATGCGGCGGCGCATGTGGGGTACATGTCCTTTTACCCCAGGCAATATGACACTCAGTTTTTTGCCGCTCATGCGCTGAACATTCTGGGACGCATCGCGGTGCTTACGGGCCTTCTCATTAGCATGTTCTCCATCTACAAATCGGAGGCGAGAAACGTAGCCGATTTGTCGCAGGCCAACCAGTCGCTGGCGACGCAGCTCGATCGGGAACGCGGGTTGGTATGCGCTCTGGAGAAGGCCGAGTATCAGGCGACCCACGATTTTCTGAGCGGCATCCACAACCGGGCGGCGATCATGGAGTTGCTGAAGCGGGAGGCTTCGCGTTGTGAACGCACGCGGCAGGAACTGGGCGTCCTGATCGCGGATATCGATCATTTTAAGACCATCAACTATACTTATGGGCACCCGGTGGGCGACGAGGTGATTAAACAAATTGCTCTAAAAATGGCGTCGGCGTTGCGGCCGTACGATTCGGTCGGACGGTTTGGAGGAGAAGAATTTCTGGTTCTCGCCCCGAATTGCGCCCTCAGCGAGGCTGCGGTCGTCGCAGAGCGGTTGCGCCGCAGTGTTGCGACGGAAAAGTTCGCGATCGGGCACTTGTCCATCGCGATCTCCGTCAGCATCGGCGTCAGCACTATAAAGGGAGCGTGTCCGGACGTGAACCTGGCCCTGCAGGCTGCCGATTCCGCCCTGTATAGAGCAAAGGACAAAGGACGAAACCGAGTGGAGTGCTGCGCTCGCTCGGAGTAAGCAACCGTGCGGGCGTCTAACGCTTTCCGCTCAATCATGGTGCCACTTCGTGGTCGCACTGCGAAAGGCCGATGTTTTTTTGTTGAGTTGTGAGAGCAAACACGCAAAAGGAAAGGAGGCGAGGCGCTCATCGATGGGCGCTAGAGCAGCACTTTCAGCACGACCGCAGTAATGTCGTCGTGCGGCGGGCTGCCATCGGAGAACGCCAACTGGCGGTCGAAGACGAAATCCAGTGTCTCGGTTGCCGATGCGTGCCCGCATTGCGCCCAAACCTGCTCCAAATCGGTGCAGAACTCTGCTCCCTCGCCGTTACGCAATTCATGAAGACCGTCGGTGGCGAACAGAACGCAGTCTCCCGGGCCGAGCTGCACGGCGTGCCGTCCGTAAGTGGCGTTCGGGAGCATTCCCGAAGGGAATCCACCCTCGCCGAGCTGGCGGCAGGTGGTTCCAGAGACCAGCAGGGGCAGTGGCATGCCGGCATTGGAAAAGATGAGTTCGCGCGTGGCGGGATTGAAAAGTGCGTACAAGGTCGAGCAAAAGCGGCCTTGGATAGGTCGCTGCAACAAGCGCGCGTTTAACAGGTCAAGGACTTTCGCGGTATCGGTTCCGCACTTGTGAATTCCACGCAGAGTTCCCATCACCAGGGCGCCATACATGGCCGCGGGCAACCCCTTCCCGACCACGTCCCCGAGGTAGATGCCGACGAAACCGTCCGGCAAAAGGAAGAAGTCGGCAAAGTCACCGCCCACTTCGGAGAAGGGTATGAAGCGGGAGGCGATCTCGACGAACTGGCAGCGGAGCTCCTTTGGAGGCAGCAGAGAAGACTGGATAAGTTTCGCCTCTAGTGCGTACTCGTCGCAAAGGCATCCAAAGGCGCAACTCTGGTTCACGACTTCCACCACGCTCAGCATTTCAGACATGCGCGACTACCCGCTAGTCGTCATATCGGCAAAGCGATGGTGCAACGTTAGTGCAGGAAGTCTGTTGGTCACTCGACAAAAGAGACATCCCATCTCACTGGTTTCAACACGCGCTTTCGGCTGTGTTTGCCGCACTCTCTACAATGTCGCTTCCAGCTCCAAGCCCTCAATCATTTCGGTAAGCGCTTTTTGCGACGCGTCGCGCTTTTGCTGCAAGTCCGAGATCTCATGCTGTAAAGACTGCACCCGGTCTTCCTGATCGTTCAGTTCTCGCGCATAGCGTTCCACCAAAGCTTTTTCTTCAGAGCTGCCCTTGAGCGCCTTCATGTTCTCGCGCACTCGCTTCTGATCTTCGGCGATACTGGACATCTGAGCCTTGCGCGCGGCTATGTCGGCGTCGAATGCGGCAATGGCGTTTTTTTGCCCCGCGACCCGCCGCAACACCTTCTCCACCTCGGCATTGACGGCGTTTTGGCTGACAAAGAAAGCGATCTCGTCATCCGACACGTTGGTTAGCTCGTACCGTGTCGAGATCGGCCGGACCTCTTTCACGCTCACGATTGTGGTTTTCCTGGGGTCGGCATTTAAGCGGAAACGATGGAACGATGCCGTGCTCTCCACAGGCTCGGTGCCGTCTGCTAACTTCCACGCCGGGCGCGCGGGATGCTCGATCACAACCGTCCGCGCCGAGGTATCGCGGTTGCGAATGGTGTAGATGTGTTCCTCCCGCTCCTCGGTCATCTGGGTCATGGCGCCATGCGCGATGACGATCTTCGTGATCTTCTGCTTCTCCGATTTCTGTTTCTCATCCACCAACAGGCCGAGGTCGGCCGCGTACGACAGCAAGCGTTTTTCACCCGGCTTGATGGGATCCATCAGACCCTCGCCGGCAAAGGCGTCGCCTTCGAGGACATTGAAACTGCCTCCGTCGAGGGTCAGCTCGCTGCCGTTACTGATCCAAAGAGCACGCAGCACGGAGGGTTGCGAGGGATTCCAGACCGAGACCTTTTCCGCGTCGATACGCGCCTGGAGAATGGGCACCATCGCCGACTGATTCTTGTGGATGGTGACGTGGTCCCTGAGTTTGTATTCGAAGAGATCGCCGAGTTCCTGGGTTTGGGCCACGGTGGTTGTGGTCTCAAGAGACTGGGCTGCGGCCGTGGCGTCGAAGTGGGGAAGGCCGCCGCCAACTTTGAATACTCCGCCACCGACGCCTCCACCGTAACCCGGTCCAACTCCGCTGCCGGTGCCGCCACCAGAGCCCGAGCTAACTATTCCGCCGATGACGCCTCCTGCCTGCCCACCGGCAATGCCACCGGGAACGCCGCCAGCTGAAAGATCTTCCATGGTGGCTTCATGCGTCTGGGGAGTGATCATTGCGTTTTCCGGCAACGGCACCACTGGACGACGCGTGTAGAAAGGCTGAGAGAGGTTCTGGACGAACGACTGCGGCGCTCCCGCCACCAGCGATAACTCGACATTCTTCCAGTCTTCGCCGACGGTGTTATCAACGATCGCCCAGCCTTGCAGCAATGGCTTGCCCTCCTTCGGAATTACGATGCGGTACGTACACTTCCACACCGGAACTTCGCTGATGTAACTCACCAGCAGATCGCGGTCGCCGTCACCCGCGGTCGAGATGGCCATGCGTCGAACGTCTTGGTCGCGCGTGGAAGCGACCAGGCCCAAATACTTTCCGACTTGTTCATTCAGATCCTTCTCTTCAATCCGCACGCTGGTCGCGGGATTCAAGTCGAAAACACGGACTTCGCCGTTGTCGGCAACGACGGAAAGCTGATTGACAGTGATCTTCTGGTCGTCTTTGAGAGGCAGTTCCCGCTGGTCAATGCTCAACAAACGGCCGGAGACGTTTGCAGATCCGCTGCGCACTTCCAGGCGCGCGCCGCGCAGTGCATCGAGAAACTGGACTGTGCTTGGGTTTTCACCTACCGGGAGACGCAAAGAACCCAGGCGGCGTTCGAGCGAAGCGGTCGAGTTGTAGCTTACGCCGGTGACTCTTCCTTTGCCGAGATCCAACACCGTCAGAGATTTCAGCACGTCATTGAGTTGCGCGGTGGTGAAATCGATATCCACGTCCTGATTGCCATGAATGCGGCCGGAATGCTCGAAGTAGCCGACACCATTTTTGTAGAGGATGACCCTTGTCACCGGCAGGCGCGCTGCCGAATTTGTTGGAGCAGTTGACGGCCGATCCGTTGGCCGGACCGAAGTCTGAGCGTATGACGTCGTGGCTAGTGCCAACCACAACAACGCGAGTGTTTGAAGACGCACGTCTCCTCCTTCTTATGAACTCAAGTGTTCGCTCGCTGTTAACGCCCAGGGGTTGCTTTCGCGAGCATGATTCCGAGCGCCGTAGATTTAGACACCGGCAATCGGAAGTTGGGCTAAGCGTTCCCTCATTTCAGTACAGCCGGAAGTTGACCTCGATGTTGACCTGAACTGCTACCGGGTGTCCATCCTTCATCGCGGGCTCGAACCTCCATTGCCCAACGGCCTCGACGGCTTTTTCATCGAGGCCCATGCCGAGCGACCGTTGCACGCGGATATCGCGCGGCCTGCCATCCGGGCCAACGATAACCCAGAGCAACACCGTTCCCTGGTATTTGGCATGGCGAGCTTCTTCGGAATACTCCGGGTCGGGATCGTAGATTGGGCGTGGTGCGGAGACCCCGCCGCCCACGCGAAACGCGCCACCGCCGACGCCACCGCCATTGCCCGGACCAAAGCCGGGGCCTTGTCCTGAGCCGATTCCGCCTCCACTGCCGCTTCCGAGTCCGCCACTGAATCCGGTTCCGTTCGACTGTGGCTCTAGAATTGCGGAAAGTGGATTGCCGGTCTGAGACGCCGGCGGCATGGTCAGCGCGGGCGGGCCTACAATCGTCGGCTCCGCCGGAAGCTTCGGCTGTTCATTACGCACCACGATTGCTGGTGGGGTTATTTGCTCCCGCGCGAAACGCGGCAGGCTCCCTTTTGATTCTGACAGTTTGTCTCGGTCACCACCGCCTCCACCACCTCCGCTTTTTTCGACGGACGGCGGCAGCATGTACGGGCTCATGTCGGTCAGCAGAACACTAGTCGTGTGGGGAGTAAGTTGCGTTGGCTTCGCCATCCAGAGCCCCGCGGTCGCTACTAGTGCGATGAGCGCCGCGTGCATCGCCGCTGAAATCACGAAGTTTCCGCGATGGACGGGATAGGTCCCGTCGCCTGCTCCAAACAAAGTCGGCAGAATCTCGTCGAGTTTCGCATCTTTCCGTGCATGTGGTTGCGAGGCTTGCCGACTCATGTCGAGATGCGCGGCAACGGGCAGAGTCTGGCGTTGTCCGAGCAACTCCGCCTTCAACGCCGACCTGAACGCGGGATCTGGAAGCAACCGCAGTTCCGCCGCTATTCCCAACAGGTCACCGATCTTGAGGTCCACCCTGGGCGGCGCGGAATCCGGTTCCGCGATCATCATCTCAATGGCATCTTCGAGTTGATCTGCAAGAGAAATGCTAGCCATGAATGCTCCTTATCCGTTCACGAAGGTTTTGCAGCGCTCGCAGTTGAAGCTGCTTGATAGCGCCCTCGCTGCGCCCGAATTCCGTCGCGATCTCGCGCAGACTCTTCTGACCGGCGAAACGCCGGACGATCACGCGCCTCTGATCTTCGGGCAGCGTGTCGACGAGCTGGTACAGCATGGCCCGCTGCTCGATATCGTCTTCCATGCCGGCCTGTTCCAGGTCGCCGGTCACGACTTCCTCGTGTTTGGCCGCCCGCTGCCAGCGATCGGAAAGCAGGTTGGCTGCAATCCCCAGGAGCCATGCGACGAACGGCAAGCCGCGCCATTCGAATCGCGGAAGGCCGGCCAGGGCTTGGTGGAAGACGTCCGCCGTCAGATCCTGCGCCTCTTCGCGGTTGTGGACGCGATGCGCGATGTAGGCGTAGACGCGTTCAAAGTTGTTCTCGTACAGCTCGGCGAAGCGCGCCGGATCCTGCCGCGCCGCCTCAACCTGCAGCCGCTCATCACTCCGGTTTTCCAGCTTCTGGTTTTCCAGCGCCTTCAAAGTGTTCTCCGCGGCATTTCGTTCTTAATCACATAATCCCGAAAAGAGACGGAAAAGTTACGGGCTTAGCGGACTATTTTGTGGGGTAATCGATCCAGTGGCCAGCCCGCCTAGAAGTGAGATGCGGGGAGTCGCCCAACCATCTATCGTTCAGTGTTCCGAGACTGCTGGCGAACCGAGTGCTCGCACTTCCTGCTCCAAGGCAGTGCGAAAGTGCGCGGACATTAGACGGCGCGGCGTGAGTGGGTTGCATCTTCAAACGCCGGAGCCTCCGCTAACGGGAGCCACACTTGAAAGCGCGTGTCGCCAGGCTGTGAGGTGACCTGAACACCGCCCCGGTGCTTCTTCACAATGCGCTGAACCGTGTCCAACCCGAGGCCGGTTCCCTGCCCTACTCCCTTGGTCGTGAAGAAAGGTTCAAAGATGTGCGGCTTAATCTCGGACGAAATCCCTGGACCGTTATCGCCGATCTCAACCACCACGCAATCGCCGTCGCGATAGGTTCGCAATCGAAGCTCGCCTTTTCCCTCCATCGCGTCGATGGCATTATCGATGAGGTTGGTCCAGACCTGATTGAGTTCGCTGCCGAATGAATTCACCAGAAGCGGAATGCGCTGATAGTCGCGCTTTACGGCGACTCCGCGTTTGAGCTTGTGGTTCAGGATGGTGAGCGTGGTTTCCAGACTTTTCACGATGTCGACATTCTGCACCGGCGCCTGATCCATGTATGTATATTCCTTGATCGCGCGGACCAGGTCGGAAATTCGCGATGTGCTGCTCTCGATTTCGTTCAGCAGGTTCGCGATCTCGACCGAGGCGGCAATCCGCACCAGAGCGGCTCGGGCAGTAGCGGGATCGAGGGCCGCGAACAACGATTCCAGCGCTTCCGGCTTGATGTTCTTCCTTGCCAGATCGGCCGCCAGTTGCCACAGGTCGCTCTGCCCGTGACTGCGCAACAAGGAATCGACTTGCTCTTCCAGATCGCTGACCGCCAGCGCATCGAGTGGAGGTTCGTCGCGCTGGATGAACGAAGTTTCCAGCTTTTCGATTTCCGCTTTCTGCGCGGGAGTGAGATCGCGCCTTCCGAGTTCGAGACTCGCGTCCTTGATTTTTTTCAGGATGTCACGCAATTGGCTGGTGGCACGTTTGGCGGCCGAGGCAGGATTATTGAGTTCGTGAGCCAAGCCCGCGGAAAGCTTGCCTAAGGCGGCCAATCGGTCTCGTTGTTGCTCGATCCGGGTGGTTTCGCGGATGCGGTCGGACATCAGGCCCACCAGCCGCTTGGCCAACTCCGGCATCTTCTGCACGAGATCCGGAAACAGCGCCGCCGGAAATCGCAAGACGCGGCTGTCGGTGACGGCGCGCCCATTCACCATAAACTGCTTCATTCTTGAAAACGGAAGGGTTCCGGTAACGTCGCCCGCCTTCATGGAAAATGCGACGGTTTCGCCGCCTATCTCCCCGTGGAGCTCAAGTTGCCCCTCAAGAATCACAAACATTGCATCCGCGGGAGTGCCTTGGCGCACGTAGGTGTCCCCCGTCTTATAGTGGAGTTCTTGCGCCTGGCTGATGAACCAGGCGATCTGATCGTCCGGCAAATCCGCGAACGCCGGGACGAGAAGGAGCTCTGAATTTTCGACCATTTATACCTTGCTCAAATACTGATGAATGAATTGCACCGCGACCGATCCTTCGCCGACACCTGAAGCGACCCGCTTCACCGATCCATGCCGCACATCGCCCACGGCGAAGATGCCTGGAACGTTCGTCTCGAGCAGGAATGGATCACGGTCGATGGTCCACCCTTTGGGGCGTTGTCCGTCACGGATAAGATCGGGGCCGGTCAAGAGGAATCCGCGTTCATCCCGCTCGACCAGATCTCCCAGCCAGTCGGTTCGTGGCAGCGCTCCAATAAAGATGAATATCGAACTTGCCGGCACTCGCTCCACTTTGTTGGTATCGGAACAAAGGATCGAAATTTCTCCCAGACGCGTTTCGCCATGCACCTCGGCCACGCTGGCGTGGGCCCACACCTGAATGTTGGGCGTCTCTTTAATCTGATCGATCAGGTATTGTGACATGGTGCTGGCGAGAGAATCCCCGCGCACCAGCATGACCACGCGTTCCGCATACCTGGCGAAGTTCATAGCGGCCTGGCCCGCCGAATTTGCGCCGCCTACCACGTAGATGATTTCACCCTTGCAGGACAAGGCCTCCGTCGCGCCACCGCCGTAGTAGACTCCGGCGCCCTGCAGCCGATCGATTCCCGGAGCTTCCAGGCGGCGCCACTGCACTCCGCTCGCGATCATCAGCGCGTGGCAGGAGATCTCGCTGCCGTCGGCCAGCTTGATCATGCGATACGAGCCTTCGACGCGCACACCGACCGCTTCCTGGGGAGCCAGAATTTCCACTCCAAAGCGCTGGGCTTGCACCACCGCTCGCCGCGCCAAATCATTCCCACTGAGCCCCGATGGAAATCCGAGATAGTTCTCGATTCGCGAACTCATGCCCGCCTGGCCGCCCGGCGCTTCGCGCTCAATCATCACCGTGTGCAACCCCTCGGACGCGCCATACACGGCGGCTGCGAGGCCAGCGGGGCCACCGCCGACAATCGCCAAATCGTAGAAGTCGGTTTGCGCCCGCGTCCGCAAACCGACTTTTTGCGCCACATCCGCGGGCAGGCTCTCCAGAAGCTTCGTTCCATCCGGAAAGAGCACGACCGGCAGGCTGGCGGCCTCCGGGCCCAGAGCCTCCAAAAGACGCTTGGTTTCGGGATCATTAGCAGAAGCTTCCACGTCGATCCACTGATAAGGGACGCGATTGCGCGCGAGGAAGTCTCGCAACTCATACGATCTCGGCGACCACCTGGTGCCGAGAACACGGATTCCCTGAAAGGCGGGCCGGTAGGAAGCTTGCCAATCGTCGAGCAAGTCATTCAGCTGCGGATACAGATGCTCTGCCGGCGGATCCCATGGCTTCAAGAAGAAGTAGTTGATGCTGGCTTGATTGATGGCACTGATCGCAGCGCTGGTGTCGGCATATGCTGTAAGCAACGCACGCTTGGCATCGGGATAGATGTGCGTTGCTTCCTGGAGGAAGGTGACCCCATCCATGCGAGGCATGCGCTGGTCGGCGAGCAGCAAGGCCACGCTGTCGTTGCGTACCTTCAGCTGTTTCAACAGATCCAATGCCCCGTCGGGAGAGTCGCTGCCTATGACGCGATACTCCGCACCGTACTGCGAGCGCAAGTCACGCTCAATCGCCCGCAAAACATCGGAGTCATCGTCGATACTCAGCAAGATCGGTTTCGGCATGTTTCAGTCTCAGCCCGCATGTACAATCTGAATTCCACGCGTGCGCTCAAGCTGCAAGCTCGCCCGCTTCGATCTCATCCACATAGCACCAGATCCAGCTTTCTCCCGGTTCGATCGAGCGCATAAGCGGATGTTTGGTGTGGTGAAAGTGCTTGGTAGCGTGCTTGTTCTTGGACGAATCGCAACAGGCCGCATGTCCGCAGATCATGCACATGCGCAGGTGAACCCACGTATCGCCAGTCTTAACGCAGTCTTCACACACATGCTTGTTGGTTTGTCTTACTTTGATCTGGTCGAGGTGAGTGCATTGTTCGGGCATCGATTCCTCCGTTTTTACACTGAAGCAAACAATCTAAAGTCATTCCGCGATTAGCAGGTTTTCGGCAAAGGGCCACTGCTCGTCAATCCATTGCGCCTGACAAACAAATCCTGAATCGCGCGCCATCTGGAAGACTTCTTCCGCCGAGTACTTGTGGCTGCTCTCCGTCCAGATAGTCTCACCCTGGAAAAATTCGACGCGCAAATCCGCCGCCGGGATGCGCACCGTCTGCCGCCGCCTGGATTGCAGATGCATTTCGACGCTTCGGGCGTCGTGGTTAATCCTGGCTACGTGCGCGAATTCGCCCAGTTCAAAATCGGCATCGAGTTCACGGTTAATGCGGGCCAGCAGGTTGAGATTAAAAGCGGCAGTCACTCCCAGGTTGTCGTCGTAGGCCCTGAGCAATTGTTTCCTGGGCTTTTCCAGATCAGTCCCGAGAAGAAGTGAATCGCCCGGTTCCAAAATGCGCCGAACCTCGGCCAGGAATTCAATTCCGGCGGGACGGTCGAAATTTCCAATGGTGCTCCCCAGAAACAGCACGAACAGGTGCTGCCCGCGCTGCCGGTGTGCGGCCACTTCCAGCAAGCCATCGAGATATTCGCGCTCAAATCCTACGATGCTGAGCGCATCAATATCACTGAGCTCACGCTCGCACATGGCCAGAGCTGAGCGGGATATTTCGACCGGATAATAAAATGTACGCTCCCGGCGGCTGAGCGCCTCCAGGATCGAGCGAGTCTTCTTGCCGCTGCCACTGCCCAGTTCAGCCACGGCGACCGGAGAGTCCAGGCGGTCGACGATTTCGCAAGCATGGCGTCGCAGCAAACGCTCATCGGCTCGCGTGAGTCCGTACTCGGGCAGATGACTGATCACTTCAAAGAGCGCCGTGCCCACGTCGTCATACAGGTATTTCGAGGGGAGTTCTTTCTGTCCCGGCCGCGTGAGCCCGGTGCGCACGTCGGAGGCGAATTCGTATGCGGCATTGGTCGTAATCGCATGAACCAGCATTCCTGAATTCCTTTCGATTGTCATTCGATAATCAGCATTCGATAATCAGCATCCGATGATCAGCGGCGTACGCAGCGGAAACTCGCGTACACGTATTGATAATGTGCCTGGAACCAGTTGCGGAACGTGGGCCGCAGCATACACGCTGCGGTACGCGCCGAACCACCCTTCATGACGAAATGCTTTCCATCAAAGAAATCAGCCGAGTACCCGCGATAGAACGGAAATGGCTCGAAGCCAGGAAACGGACCGAAAACGGTGGAAGTCCATTCCCAGCCGTTGCCCAACAGATCGTGAATGCCGAAAGCGCTCTGGCCTTCGGGAAACGAATTCACGGGCACGGGATCCCAATGGTGAAAATCAAAATTTCCAAGGCTGGACTTGGGCGCCTCATTGCCCCACGGATAAGCTCTTGTCTGTCCGTCGAGGGTACCGTAGGCGGCCCGCTGCCACTCCGCTTCTGTGGGAAGCGACTTCCCTGCCCAGCGGGAGTAGGCCATCGCTTCAGCGTGACTCACATATACGGGCCAGTCCAGCGGCAGCGGCACTTCGTTGAACATGGTGCGGTAAAACCAGTGATTGCCCTGCTGCTCCCAGAACAACGGATGAGAAATCTCACGACCAGTCTTCCAGTCCCAGTCATCGTCGTCCCAGAAAGCTCGCGTCGCGTAGCCGCCGGCCGACATGAACTCGACATACTGCCGATTTGTGACCTTGTACCGATCAATCTCAAATGCAGGAACTTCCACCTCGTGAGCTGCAAATTCATTGTCCCAGCCAAAACCTTCGCCACGCCGCGATAGACCCAATGTCACGACGCCCGCAGGAACGGAAACCATCCGGTGGGCGACTGGCGGTCCCGCGAGATGCGGCGATTCGCGTTCCCGTACTTTCATATCGAGTGGCAACCGATGCAGCATGTAGGCCAGCGTTTCGGTGTGCATGAGCCGATGCTCAACCGCGACGTTAAGCAAAGTGGAGAGTGGAAAGCCGTCGTCTGTCGCGAAGTGTGGCTCGAGAACTGCCTTCTCAAGACGCTGGTCGAGCGCGCTGCGGATATTGCCCACATAATCGTGGACCGCGTTCAGGGAGGGCCAGTCAGATGGCAAATCAGTTGGGAGTCCGCCGCCAACTGGATCGATGCCGAAGGCAAACAGGCGATCATATTCAGGATGGACGCTCTTCAGTCCGAAGGCACGCTCGCTCAGTAAATTCCAATCAAATGCTTCGAGGTGCCCTACGTAGAAGATGATGCGGTGACGCTCCGGTATCGGCCGCTCATAAAGTGATCCGGCGCGGACCAAGCTGAAAAGTGCATCGCTCCGACGGCGAGCATCGGACATCCGCTCCCTGAGTTCATGCGGAACTACGAAGCTTTCTTCTGCAGCAAGCATTCGGCGCTCCCGGTCTGATAGCGATGATCGAACGAAATGGTGCGTTTGAGGACAAGCCGACCCCGACTGTATCCTCTGAGGGTTGGTTAGATGACGAGCGGTTTCGAGCGGTCGCAGGAGAAATTATTTTTATTTTGCACCCTATTTGAGTGCCCGCAAGGCTTCCCTTGGCCGGTCTGGATAGGTCCGAGAATACGAGCCCCTGAGTTCCATTTTTAGCGGATGGGGCGACCGTTCGATATCACGGCTGATTCGTGGATGTGGCACCAACCTCGCGGGGCCTAGCGAACTCTGAAGACGGCGAGCGACCGCGGTGCCAGGGTCACTCCCACCTCGGCCCCGGCAATCCGCGCCGTTTCCCCGCCGAAAAGCGTTTGCCGTTCCTGCGCGCCACTGAGCGGTGGTGCCCGCCGGAATCAGTTCTGCTGGTCGTTCGCTCTGTTCTCGATCATCTTGCTCAGATACGCTCAGTTCACTCGGAGTGCGGCATTGAGCGCCTCAAGCAGAGCCGTGTCGCTGAATGGTTTGAACAGGCACTCCACCGCACCCTGTTCGAGTAGTCGTGGGCGAACAGTCTTATCTGCGCTAGCGGTGATGAAGATGATCGGAATCCCCTGCCTGCGAAGCTTCAATTCCCGCTGAAGGTCGGGTCCGCTCATCCCCGGCATGGCGATGTCGAGGAGCAGGCATTTGGTCTCATCGACGCAACCGGACGCGAGGAACTCTTCCGGCGACGAGAACGCGCGGGCTGCAAAGCCGAACTCCACTAGCAAGTCGGGTAGCGACTCGCGCACAGATTCGTCGTCATCCACCACTGACACAAGCGGAGGTGTGACTGTCATAGATTTTTCATGCCGCGCCCGCAGCCACAGGCTTCGGTAACGCCCGACCCGGTGTATTCATACTCGCGTTAGCGAGGAAGTGGATGCGCCCGTCAGGGAGTGCTGTCCATATCAGTCCGGGCAGCGCATCGACGACGAAACTGTTCTCCGGGGAGATCTTTTCTCGGCAGCACTCCACGACGCGAGGGTGCGCCACTCCGGGAGGCACTGTCTATTGCACCTTAGTATTGGTTTCCAATCAGAGGCGAGGAACAGTTCGCAGATCGGAACGCCAAGCCGCAGAGCTGAAATCCCTTGCTCCGGTAACGGCTCGTACAAGACACAGATTCCTCACGCCGCATCCGTCACGTCGGGAGTCCGCATGTCGCGATTACTGTCAGCGCCCGTCGCACCCCCGGATGCGTGAGGAATAGAGAATGAAAACGTTGCTCCCGGACCATTATTCAGCGTTGCCGATAGACGACCATGATGACTCTCGATTATGGACCGGCTAACGGAGAGTCCGATTCCCATACCGTCATTCTTGGTGGTATAGAACGATGCGAAGAGTTTGTCCGCAGCCTGAGGGTCGAAACCGACTCCCGCATCTTGCACCGTCAGACGCACACGATCGGCCCCGTCTCGTTGAGTTCTGATCAGCAACTGCCTCGGACGATCGTCGACGGCGCTCATCGCGTCGGATGCATTCCGGATCAGGTTCAAGATGACCTGCTGCAACTGGACACGATCACCTGTGATACGAGGGAGGTCGTCGGCAAGGTCCGGCTGCAGGATCACACGGCTTCTCTGAAGTTCGCTCAAAGACAGCGCAAGCACCTCGCGTGTAGCCTCGTTCAGATCCACCGATTCGCTCGTGGGCTCCTTCTTGCCATAGAGCGCTCGCAATCGAGTGATCACCTCAGAGGCACGGTTGCCATCGCGAATCGTGCGCCGTGCCGTTTCGCGAGCGCCATCCACGTTGGGAGGATCGGCGGCCAGCATGCGCAGACAGGTTCCGGCGTTGGTGATGATGCCCGACAGCGGCTGGTTGACTTCGTGCGCGATCGACGCCGTCAAAACTCCAAGACTCGTGATCCGCGTTACGTGTGCGAGCTCCGACCGGGCCTTGCTGAGCGCCTCTTCCGAGGATCGGCGTTGGGTCACGTCCTGAACTGCGCCGATGATCTCAAGTCGGCCCGCCTGGTCTCGGATTCCGTCAGAGATCGTGTGCAGGTACCTGACCGAGTCGTCCGGCATCCGCAACCGGATTTCGTAGTCCTGTTCGCCGCCGCCATGTCGCGCTTCCTCGATCTTTTCAGACAACAACGGGATGTCTTCCGGGTGGACCCGGCTGGCAATCCGATCGCGGGTCACTGGCGCATCCCGCTCAAACTCAAAGATACGACAGGCCTCCTCTGAAAACGTGATTTCGTCCGTATCCACGCGCCAGGAAAAGCTGCCGGTTAAGCTTAGCCGCTGGCCTCCTGCGAGGAATGCCTCACTGCGGCGCAACTTCTCTTCCGCCAGTTTGCGTTCTGTAATGTCCTCGGAGAGCGTCATGAGGAATCGCGGCACTCGCTCGGTGCCCGGCACCACAGAAACACTGTTGCGCACCCACACCAGACTGCCGTTCTTCCGCCGATATTGTTTCTCGATCTGAAACTGCCGCCGCGTTCCGGCCGATAGCTCCCCGATGAGCGTCCGGTTCGGTTCGAGATCCTCTTCATGGGTGATGTCGAGAAAAGAGAGTTTCTGCAATTCCTCCTCGGTGTAACCCAACATCTTCTCGTACACGGGATTCGCGGCAAGAAATCGACCGTTCAGGTCAGTAAGCGCAACGCCGATGGCTGAGTTCTCGAAAACCGAGCGCCACCGCTCCTCGGCTGCGGCAAGTTCGGAGGTTCGTTGCGCGACCAGTTGATCGAGTTCGTCGGCGACCCGCTTCTGCCGGCTCCGGAGCCGCGCCTCCTGCAGCCCGATGACCGCCTGATTCGCTGCTACATTCAAAAGAAGTGCTTCCGCTTGGCGGGGGAAATCTTCTCGCTCGGCCGCTACTACAATTACGCCGAGTTCGCCCTGCAGCCCCAGCGGCAGAGGCACCATGGAAACGTCTCCGTCCCCAAGAAGGCGCCGCAGCAGCGGCGGCCATTTCCGTGACCCATCTCCCAAACAATGGCTGAGGGCCTGGCAGATTTCATGCGCCGGAGGCATCGGCCCTCGCAATTGGGCGACCCGGACGATCTCAACGGGGGCCTCGCCGACTGCATCCTTCAGTTGCACAGAGACGAGGTCCAGGCGCAGCATGCGCAGGAGCGCTTCGAGCAAGGTATGAAGAACTTGCGATGGATCGCCGCCACTCCAGATGGCGGGAAGAGCAAGCAGGCTCACCAGATCGTTAATGCACCGCTGAAGGTGCTTGACTTCGCCGGAAGCATGTTCGGGTTGGACTTCCATATCAGGCAGCCTTGGAGGACGAGGAAGTCCGCATGGCCCGTCGTTCGCGCACCTCGGGCAGGAACTCCTCGGGCGGCACAAAGAACGGATTCCGTTGCAGGATGCCGCCGATGATGATCATCGGATGGGTCCGCATAATGTCGATTACCGTGTCCCCTCCAAATTTGCCGAGATGGTAGGTGCAGATCACCGCGTCGTCGTGACTACGCCACACATCATTCACGCGCGATTCGAATTCAACGAGATCGTCAATGTAGGACCGATCTTCAATTGCCCAGTCCATGCGGCAGCAAATGCGACTGAGAGGAAATCCTCCACTGGCATTGCCGCTGGCCATCTGCTCGAACGCTGCCAGCATTCGATCCTGATCGAAACGGCCGTCCCGAATGTAAGCTTCGGTGTTGATCCGAACCTCTAATTGCCCACTCTGCTCGGCGGCTGTTGGATCGATGCCTGCCGCGGCCAGCCGTTGCAGATGGTCGCGACGCTGATCTGGATTCACGACGTGAACCGCCTTGTCGCCGCACTCGAACCCGTCCTTAATGAACGGAAGCAGCACGCGATATTCCTCGTCGTCGCTATTGAAAAATGCGCAGACATGACGTACTTCGCCGAGCTGGGAACCGGCAAGGGAAATCGGCGCTGAGGTCTTCTTCATGGTGTTCTCCTCCCATCGGGGTCGCCCGTAACGCAGGTTTCTATGCTGGCGGCTTGCCAGCCCGTTCATCTTACCCGCCCGGTTTCAGGACCATTCGCCCACTACTCCGGCAAAATAGTTGAAGGACGGCGTCTGCGAATTCCGCGTCTTCACGAATAAGACGACGTTGAATATGGCCGTTACGCTGCCGTAATCGCTGCGGGCGCGGGGCGGAGCTTCGCGGCCATTTTCACCAGGTCGGCAAGAGAATCGGCCTTCATCTTCTGCATCACCTTGCCTCGGTGTGCCTTCACCGTGATCTCGCTGATACCAAGCTCCCCACCGACTTGTTTATTCAACAGGCCCGAGACCACCAACGCCATAACCTGCCGTTCGCGCTGCGATAGTAACGCGAAACGGTCCCGGAGTACCCGCATCTCCGCCTCCAGGTTGAGAGCAACTCGGCTACGTTCAAGGCCTGCCCGGATGGCGGCCAACAGCACGTCATCATCGAATGGCTTTGTCAAGAATTCGATAGCCCCCGCTTTCATGGCTTGGACGGTCATGGGCACATCGCCGTGGCCCGTGATGAAGATGATCGGCATATCCGTCCGTTCGGCGGCGACGCGCCTCTGCAGATCGAGACCATTGAGGACTGGAAGTGAAACGTCAAGTACCAGGCAACTTGGAACAGTGGGTCGGGGGCAGTTGAGAAATTCTTGCGCCGACGCGAATGCCTTCGGCTGCCAGCCTTCACAGCGGATCAACAATTCCAGCGACTCGCGCACGGAGACGTCATCGTCTACAACGAAGACGATTGGTGTGACTTGCAACATTTGCGGTCACCCCATTTCATGGCCAGTGTCTGCGCCTAAACTCATGCCGCACTGTGCACGCTTGACTGCTGACACTTGACTGATGACACCCCACGGTTGAGGGAATTTTAGAACGACAATCCGATGGAAATCAACAAGATCGGATTGAGTGCAGTGTAACGCCACATCCTGGGGCGTCTTGAGCTCTTCCGCGTTGCCGATTCCGTTCGGCTGGTCGATTAATACCAAAGTATCGCCGATACCATCGTCCAATTGTTTCGCCTCTACGCGTCTGGTTTGATGGCCCCATCGCACTCGATTCAGTTGCACACGGAGGGTAGTAGGAAAGTACGAAAACGAAACTCTGGCGGCAAGCCTTCAGAGGAGAGATTAACCATGAAGAACACAGAATCAGCCGGAATATCAGGTCGTCGTCTCTTCGGTGAGCCAGAACGCTACCGCAAGGATGTACCGGACGCTCAAGTTCACGTTCTCGACGCCGGCCACTTCGCATTGGACACGGCCGCCGAGGAGATCGCCGCCCTGGTGCGAAACTTTGCCGATTCTTCCCGTGGAGGGTTGCCGGCGCGGCGGGCTGATTGATGACGCTTCGACGGCGTGGCTGTTTAATCCCAGAAGCGTGACCAAACGCCTCGTCGAAGTCCAGCGTGTGGTTAGCATCCCTTTATTTCGGTGCAGCGGGCGGCTTAAGAGTTCTGGTAATGACCATCAAGCTGTTTTCTGGCAACAAGCTGCTTGGTCGATCGATCACCTTAGTAACTGGCCGGCGAGCCAGTAATCGACACTGAACTTTCCCGAGCCAGAGCAGAGCAGCCAGATAAAAAAGAGCACGTACAGGACTTCCGGAAGGTAGAGGAAATCGTCGAGCCAGTTAAGAGGCGAAAGTCCTTTAGGCATGGCGGAAAGCTTGGTAGTCAGGGTGGCGACAAGCATATCGACCAATAAAGCCACGCAGGCCAGGCTCGAAAGAAAACCCACGGTCAGCAAGGATCCGCCAACGAACTCGACGCCCGACACGAAATAAGTCATCAGGCGGGGAAACGAGACTTTGGCCTCAACGAGCGTCTCGTACATAGTTCGCCTGCTGCCGGCGACAAACAATTTGTTTGCCCCGGAGATGGCGAAGAACACCCCGAGCGAAACCCGTACCAGCAGGATGGCATATTGTTCCAAATCACTGCTACCCAGCAGCGCAAACTGGACCAACCGTTTCCAATCCATCTCTTGTCCCTCCATCGGAGGATGTGCTGTAACGATCCCCCAAATCATACAGCTCGACTTCACCGGTGGCCGCGTCATTCTCGCGTCTCGAGATTATGCATCCATTCGTTCGACCCATTGAGCGCGCCCTGCGGGAGCCGGGAATGGATCCGCAAAGTACTGCGTTTCCCGCGCAACTTTGTCGCCCCTGAACTCCATGATGCTCACGGTGTAGGACGGCTTGCCATCATATGTCAGGATGAATTCGGTGACCCAAAGATCGCCGCCGCCAATGATTCGTCGGATAGTAAACCGCTTTTGGCTCGGCTGACTGGCGCGTTGGTTCTGTATGTTGCGCCGACCGCGGGTTCTCTCGCCTGACTGCGGGTATTCCAGCACCGCGTCCTCGCGATAGATGCGGTGCTCCGTTTCAAAATCGTTGGCATCGGACGCCGCCCAATGCTGATCCAGTGCCGCACGGATCTCTTGATCTCGCCCTCCAGAATGCTGCTCTTTCTTTCGTTGATCGTTCATCCTGGGTCTCCAATCTGACAAGAAGCCAAATGCCTTAGCGGAATCGGAGTGTACGACTCTACCAACAACGAGCCGGAGCGGCACCATCCACGTGGAGTATCTCTCCGCTTACATGACCTGCCTGTGCCAGGTAAAGAACGGCATCGACAATATCCTTTACCGTCGCCTTTTTTATAGCCGGCTGCAACGTCGAGTCGTTGGGATCATTCCATAAGGCCGGCGTTCCGGGCAACGGCCAGGTTTTCCCGGAAGGCTCCATGATCGGATCAGCAGCACTGCTTTAGAATTGTGCCCGGAAGTGAAGGCGGAATCGCGTTTGGTATTGATTTGAACTCGGGTATGCTGGGCTCAAATGCAATCTCCAGTGGCCAATCCGGTCGTTGAATTCCGTAATGTTGCCTACCGCATCGGCGATACACAGGTTCTTTCCGGAGTCGACCTCCAGGTCCAGCTCGGGGAGACTCTTGTCCTGTTGGGACGCAGCGGCTCAGGCAAGACCACAACGCTGAAGCTGGTAAATCGCCTCTTATCGCCCACTGCCGGGGAAGTACGCGTCAGAGGCGTGCCCAATGCATCCGGCGATGTCATTCGCCTGCGGCGCAGTATCGGCTACGTTATCCAGGACATTGGTCTCTTTCCGCATTTCACTGTAGAACGAAACATCAGTCTCGTTCCGAAGATCGTGGGGTGGCCCGAAGAACGAATTCGCGCTCGCGTACGGGAGTTGTTGCAACTGACGGGGCTCGCGCCAGATATGGCGTCGCGTTATCCGCACCAACTGTCGGGCGGGCAGCAGCAACGGGTCGGAGTGGCGCGTGCATTGGCCGCAGATCCCGAGATACTCCTCATGGACGAGCCTTTCGGTGCGCTGGATCCGCTTACGCGAGACGATCTGCAGCGCGAGTTCCTCTCTTTACAGCAGAGACTTCGGAAAACCGTTGTCTTTGTCACCCACGACCTGCGCGAAGCGTTGCGGCTCGGATCGCGTATCGCCCTGATGGAAGCGGGGCGGCTGGTCACCGTCCTGACGCCGCGGGAATTCTTGCGATCTACCGATCCGTGGGCCTCCGCCTACGTGAGGGCGTTCGGAGATGGACTGGAGTCAGCGGTAAATCGAGGCACGTCATGAGCTTTTTCCGATTCATCTTGCAGAACCAAAGACAGGTGCTGGAACTCACGCTGGAACATCTCTGGTTGGTCGGGCTATCTACACTGTTGGCAGCGCTGATCGGCATACCGCTGGGGATTCTGATCTCCCATCGTACGCGCCTCGACAAGGCGGTGCTGGCGGGCGCCAATATTATCCAGACGATCCCGAGTCTTGCGCTCTTCGGGTTTCTGCTGCCAGTGCCATGGTTGGGTGAGCGTGCGGATCGACTGGCGATTCTGGCGCTGACCCTCTACGCTCTGCTGCCCATTATTCGGAACACCTACACGGGAATCCGCGGAGTCGATCCCGCCGTAGTCGAGGCCGGGCGAGGCATGGGGCTCACGGAATCGCAGCTTCTGTTTCAAGTGGAACTGCCTCTAGCAGTGAGCGTGATCCTTTCAGGCGTGCGGGTTGCGGTTGTCATTTCGGTTGGGCTGGCTACGATCGCGGCGGCGATTGGCGCTGGAGGGCTGGGAGAGTTCATTTTTCGCGGCTTGGCCATGGTCGACGACAGCGTGATTCTGGCTGGTGCAATTCCAGCCGCGATCCTGGCGCTGGGGGCGGACCTCGCCTTGGGATGGCTGGAGAGGCGTTTGCGTGCACGCTGAGCGCCCGCCATCGAGCGTCTGTGTGCTGCTCTTCCTGGCGGCGGCCTTGCTGTTGCCGTCTTGTTCGCCGTCGGGTTCCGATCGCATCGTCATAGGGTCCAAGAATTTCACCGAGTCCTTTCTGTTGGGCGAAATCATGGCGCAGCAGATCGAGACCCACACCAATCTGAAGGTGGAGCGGCGGTTCTATCTGGCGGGAACTTATATTTGTCAGCAGGCGATCCTGGCCCGGCGGATTGACATCTATCCCGAATACACCGGCACCGCGCTGACCGCCATCCTCAAGCAAAAAGCAGTTGGCGATAAGGTGGAAGTTTATCGTCGGGTCAAAGAAGAATATGAACATCGTTTCGGGCTGACGCTAGGTCTGGCTCTCGGCTTCAACGACACTTTTGCGATGGAAATCCGGGGCGAGGACGCTCGCCGCTTGAACATCAAAACGTTGTCCCAGGCGTCTGCATTTGCTCCGCAATGGCGGGCCGGGTTCGGCTACGAGTTCATGGAGAGGCCTGACGGATATCGTGGTCTGGCTGCAACCTACGGTTTGCACTTCGTCGAACCCCCGCGGGTGATGGACTTGGGCCTGCTGGCGCGGGCGCTAAGAGATCGTCAGATCGACCTAGCCGCGGGCAACACCACCGACGGACTGATTCCCGCTCTGGATTTGTTCGTTCTGGAAGATGACCGGCGCTACTTTCCGCCCTATGAGGCAGTTCCGGTTATTCGCGAGCAAACTTTACAGCAACATCCGGAGGTTTCCCGAGCCCTTGCGGGACTCGCGGGAAAAATCTCCGACGAAGAGATGCAGCGACTGAATTACGCCGTCGACGGCCAGCATCGCGACGCGAAGGAAGTGGCGCGCGAGTTTCTGAGGAAGCAGGGACTCATCCAATAAGCTGGCCTCTTGTCGGGTTTCAGAGTAGTAGCGAGCCCTCAGTACGTTTGTCCGGACTCGCTCAAGATACTCCCGACTTTCGCCAGGCGCGCAGGTTGATCGCGCTCATCACGATGCAGAACACGTTGGCGGGAATGAACCCCAGTTGAGCCGTTCTGAATCCGATAATGCAGATAAGTACGCCATTGACGCCACTCAGAGCCCAGCCTTCCCAGCACCGCCGTCCAACCAGAATCGTGGACGTGACGGTCAGTATGCAAGATAGATAATCAAGCCGGAACACAAATGAAGACCTCCACAAGCATTGTGAGTGAAAGAAGCGGGCTTTGACCGTGATTGTGCCTTTAGTTACATGACCGAAGTGACTTGACCGAAAATCTTGGGCTTCACCTTGGAGGAAGCGAAAACGAACAATGCCAGAAGCAGCCGAAAGGCACGAAGCGGCCATCTCCCGAGCCGCCAAGTACGGGAAGGACTACAGTCATGCAGATAACGGCAAGGTCTTCAACCAGGGTGATGCCGATCATCACGCGGCCATAGGTTGTAACCAACTTTCCGGTGTCGCTGAGCAGGCGAGCGAGTACCATTGTGCTCGCCACCGAGATTGTGGCGCCGATGACGACGCTCCACGAACTTCTTGGTTCAGATTGCGTCGGCTAGACCAAATCAGTATTGTTTCCTCTGAAGACCGCATCATTCTTGTCCTCAAGCGGCAGAAGCACAAAGACCGGGCGTCCTCAGTCGCCTGATCGTGCGGCTTGATCTCGTAGATGTCGCCGTTAATTACTGGCGGTTTCCTTTTCTGGGAGTCCAACAATTCAAATTGGCAAAGAATTTGGGACGAGAGTGGTTCGGAAGTTTGAACCGAAGAATGGCTCCAACGGCTCAGGGTTATAAACAAACAATTGATCCGCCAATCAGACCAGTCATGAAGGTATGACAGACTCCAGCTCGGCATGACCATCTGACCGGAACTTCGCACGCTTCCGCGAGTTCAAGCTAACTCGCGAATTTCGGATCCCAAGCGGCGGTTATCCCGCTACGCGCGAATGAGACCGGGGGGCCAGATCCAGGCGGCCGACCAACCCTGCGCCAATAGCCCCGATGCTCCGGTCATGATTGCTTTTTTCTTGCCAGACATAAGCAACCCTTCAGTTTAAAGGTTCGAATCCAATACACTGCTGAGCACCGTCCCTCTCAAATGCCGTTTCACCCTTCTCGCCGCGCCGCAGAGCCCTGGCGTGAAGAACCGACGAATCCTTGGACCAGTGCGGCGATTTCGTCTGCGGCGGTGTCCAAGGCGAAGTGGCCGCCATCGACGATGTGGACTTCGGCTTCCGGGACATCGCGCCGATAGGACTCTGGCTCGGAGGGGTCGAACGAAGACTCATACTTACCCCAGATCACCAGCAGGCGCGGCTGCTTCTCGCGCATCCATGCTTGCCATTTCGGGTAGGAATCGACGTTGGTGCGG
>Ga0181523_10000420_pt1 | contig 47765 bp, 48 predicted proteins | sample PEATcosm2014_Bin_43_FD_119752 | JGI IMG/M metagenome (GOLD analysis project Ga0181523, IMG submission 119752) | Peatland microbial communities from MTU Mesocosm Facility, Houghton, MI, USA - PEATcosm2014_Bin05_30_metaG | ecosystem: Environmental > Terrestrial > Soil > Wetlands > Peat | place... | reverse complement strand
GCTTCCCGGCATTAGGGGAGAATCCCGTGGAGGGAAGCCGGCGAACCGGGCGGAATGCACCTTAGTGTCAAACGGAGTATTGCAAAGGGGCATTCGGAAAGACCTCTGGCCGAAGTATTTTCCCAAATGCCCCGTTGCGCGCCACTTCGTCTAGCACCAGGAGGAGCATGTCGGATGCCATTTCTAACATCTTGTCAACATGCATCTATAGAACGCCGGGGCGGGTAGGTTTTGCGCGTGGGGGGAAACTTTTACTCAAAATTACAAATATCGGCAATATATCGCTGCCATTCGAGTCGAACTCGGCCTACGCTGGCAGGTGTCATACGACGACCGATTTGGGCAAAGTGCCCAGGGTTTCCGCACACTTTGATCGCTTATGCGTGATCGCTTACGCGCGCATGACTGGGGTGGCGCCTCCGTGGTCGAAGAAGCGAAGATCGGAGCATGATGGGGAGCGTGATTGGCTTGGGCGAAGCGATTCTGTTTCCGCTATAATTCAGAGACGCAATCTCGCCACGATGCGCCCGTAGCTCAATTGGATAGAGTGCTTGGCTACGAACCAAGAGGTTGGGAGTTCGATTCTCTCCGGGCGCACCATCTTTTCTCTGTACCTCGCTATTCCCCGGATTTTTGGCAGGTCTGAAGGCTCTAATACGAACGGGCCTTGCACGGGTTGCTAGCCCTGCTTGAGCTTCAGCTTGCTCTTATTTTCTTCAATGAAAGCCTTAAGATCGGGGACGACGTCGAGCAGCCTCGTCCATTGTTCGTAGTAGAGTGTCACCGGAAAGCGGCCCAGTCCGTACACGCTGACGCCGCCCTTCTCGCTCACGCGGAACTCTATGGCGCCGCTTCTCTTTTTCGTTTCCGCCTGCTTTTCCAGGTCGGCAAGGCGAGCTTTCAATTCTTCGTAAGTTGGCTCTGTCATGAATGCACCTCGACTGATCTTTTGTATCATAGGGGTTCGCCCTGCTGCGACAGCTTCCCTTTAGGTGAAAAATTCTGCACAATCGTGCTTGCGGGCTGACCGTCCCATGCTATCTCTTGCGGCAGCAACCTGTTGCGGCCCTTTGCCGGGTCCGGGAATGGAAGCGCGAATGCTAAAATGACTACGGCAACAGATTCCGCGTGGAGAAACTAAAGAATGGCGAATGTGGCGAAGAAGAAAAATGCACTGATTGAGAGCGTGCCAGCCCTGGTCCTGCTGGGACTGCTCGCTGGCGCAGTCGGAGGCTTGGGAGTCGGCCTGGTCCAGTTGAGGGCCATGTCGCAAGCCGCGAGCAGCGCCTCTGGCAGGTAAACGCCGCCTGCCGAATAGATATCCCATTCTAAGCAGCGCCTTTAGATCCCCGACCGCGGAACCCCATCCGCGCCACTTTCATGCGGCGCACGCACAACTAAAAACTTCCATCGCTAAATTGTTAGAAAGATGGAGCGGGAGACGGGGATCGAACCCGTGACATCCAGCTTGGGAAGCTGGCGTTCTACCGCTGAACTACTCCCGCTCAACTTCGTTAGACTACCATTGCGTTGTATCCAAGACAACGGTCACCGTCCCTGTGTTTGCCTTTCTCCCGCACTCTTCGTAACATTCCCGCTCGGGACTTGCGTTCGAACTCATCTGGCGGCTCGGCCGGCGCCAGGCGTCATTGATCTCGCGGTCAGTGATTTCAAGAGCAGTGATTCCAAGATGGACTTCGAACTCGACGAGATCACGATTGACGATGTGCAAAAGGCCTTCCTGTCCGGTCAGTATTCCTCGCGCTCTTTGGCCGATACGACGGCGGGTTCGCTGGCGCTCGTCGGAGCGCGCCCTGCGAACGACGCTTTCGTCGCCGCGCAGTTGCGGTTGGCTGCACTTGGGGACGCGTTATCGCTGCGGAGTCGGGCTTGGATCTCGTAGCGAATCGGGCGCCGATTGCGCTGACGACGGACGGATTCCCTTGGCTTCTACGATCGACCATCGCCAATCTTCATCGGGGCCGGGGGTGATTCCGATATTTTCGTGGAACGCGGTTGTGCTGAAGGGCTTGGCCGCGGCCTTGAGGTGATAGAGAAGGGTTACGTCGGAACGCCGCTCGACGGCGATGGGCGCGTTTTGGGCGGCGGGAATCACCCGCGCACGCGCGGTCATTTGAGCGTTCTCTCCCAACTTGCGTTCGAGCGTCAGGCCGATGGTGATTTCGCGAATATCCCAATCGGTTCCGTTGAATACTTCGAGCTGCAGATTTTCATCCTGAATCGAAGCAGGGCCGTCGAGCTTGAGCACTTCGGTGAGCGGCAAGTCTTCGATCAGAACGGGTCTGACCAGCAGCGAGCTGGCCCGGGCGTTGAATGACAAACTACAGGTTACGTCGGGTGACGATATTTTCAGGGCATTGCTGGAAGGGTCGATGGAGAATACTGTCTTGTCTTGTTTGACCGGCCTGGCTTTCTTGGCGTCCTCCATGACCTGGACCAGATTGTCATTATCGATGACAGTGCGCGCGGCATCAGGCCGTTGTTGAGGCTGCTGCTGCGTTTTGTTCTTGCGCAGGTTGCGCGCGAGATCACCGAGCGAGGGAGCCTCGTCTTGCGCCGACGCGGCCAACGGGAGCAGCGCCGCCAACAACGGCACGAAGACCATCAGACAGAGCGCAACCCGTCGCAAGCTGGGGAGTCTGGATCGCATGATTTCGGCCGCTGAAGGCGCATGCGCGCTCAGCGCGACCACCTATGGAGAGTTTAGGCGAGATGAAACGGAAAAGAAGTTACCGAAGGGACACGGTAGTGCTAGCACTTCCGGGGATGGGAAAAAGGATGGGAATGGGGCTCGAACGCGCTCAGATCGAAGCGACGCGCAACGGGGCGCGTCCATGCCCCTTTCACCACTCGTTGCTTACAGCAGGCCAGAGGTACGGAGACGGGCGACCGGATCGGTTACCTGCATTGGTTGACGCTTAAAAACCCAGCGCGCCACCGCAATCCCCAATGCCGCATAACACAGATGCCAGAGTTTCATGCAATCGCTCCCCACGCCGGACCCTTTCCGGGGAAGGTCCCGTGGTGAATTCACCCTAACTCTGCTCTATCGGCAGGTCCAGCCCACTAACGTGCCATTCATTTGTACAAAAGTAATCGTGGGTGATGATCGCGGTAACGCGGCGGTTTGGAAACGGCGTTTTACTGCGTGGAGTTTTCGATCCAACCGCCGCCGACTACGATGTCGCCATCGTAGAAAACCGCGGCCTGGCCCGGAGTGATGGCGCGTTGCGGCTCATCAAAGGTAACTCGAACTTCGTCCGCCGCGGCGGATTCACCGGCAGGTTCAATGATGGCCGGTGCGGGTTGATGCTTGTGGCGGATCTTCACTGCAACCCGCATGGGCTGGCGCAGTTCGGCCGTTGAAATCAGGTTCACCCGGCGCGCGCGGAGGGTGCGCGAGTAAAGCTCCTCGTCCTTGCCGACCACCACTTGCCGCGTGTCGTTCTTGATTTGAATCACATACAGCGGCGAGCCGGTGGCGACGCCGAGTCCCTTGCGCTGTCCGACGGTGAAGTTGTGAACGCCGGCGTGCTCGCCGATCACCTTGCCGTCGGTGGTGACCATCTCGCCGGCAATCATTTTGTTGTATGTCCCTGCCGGCTGCTCTCCTTGTTCGGCGAGATAGGCTTCGAGGAAGCGCTTGTAGTCACCGCCGGGGACGAAGCAGATTTCCTGCGAGTCGGGCTTTTCGGCAATCACCAGGTTGTGCTTGCGGGCGAGTTCGCGCACTTCCGGCTTGGTCATACCGCCGAGCGGGAACAGAGTGCGGCTCAATTGTTCCTGCGTGAGGCCGAAGAGGAAATAAGTCTGGTCTTTGGATTTGTCGGCTGGGCGCTTCAGCAGCCAGCGGTCGAGTTGCTCGTCAAAGACGACCTGGGCATAGTGGCCGGTGGCAATGTGATCGGCTCCAATCTGCTGTGCCACAATCAGAAGCTGATCAAACTTCAAGTGGTTGTTGCATAGGCTGCAAGGGATCGGCGTGCGCCCGGCAAGATACTCCTCGACGAACGGTCGAACCACATCGCGCTCAAAGCGTTCTTCGTGATTGACCACGTAGTAGGGGATGCCGAGGGTCTCGGCCACACGGCGAGCATCGTAGACGTCGTCGATCGAACAGCAGCGCCCCTGCACGGATTCCGGCATGCCTTCGTGTCCGGCGAGACGGCGCTGGTTCCAGAGTTGCATGGTCAGGCCGATGACGTTGCGGCCTTCGAAGCGCAGCATGGCCGCTACGGTTGAGGAGTCAACTCCTCCCGACATGGCGACGGCGATGGTTTCGGAAGTTAGCACTTGGCAATTAGCATTTAGCTCTTCATGATTCCGATTCGGCTAAACGCTAAGTGCTAACGGCTAACCGCGCTTTTCGGCCACACCGGCGATAACTCCCGCAGACGTGCGACCGTTTCCGGGATCAGGCCCAGTGCGAAGTCTATATCTTCGACCGCGTTTTGCTTACCGAGACTGAAGCGAATGCTCGCCTTCGCGCGGTCGCGACGCAGTCCCATCGCGGTCAGTACGTGCGACGGTTCGATCGCTCCGGAAGAACAAGCAGCGCCGGTTGAGACTGCCAGTCCCTTCAAGTCCAGCGCGATCAGAAGCGCCTCGCCTTCGATGCCATCGAAATAAATGTTGGTCGTATTTGGCAGGCGGGGCGCGCCTTCTCCGTTTAGGCCTGTGGCTTCGATCTTGAGCAGTTCCCTTTCCAGGCTGTCACGCACTGCGGCCATCGTTTGATGGTCCATCCGAAGATCGTCGCCGCGTTCGAAGCCAGCGCTGGCCAACTCGGCCGCCTTGCCTAACCCTACGATGCCGGGAACATTCTCCGTCCCGGCACGGCGCGAGCGTTCGTGGCTACCGCCATAGAGCATAGGCTCAAGCTGTGTTCCTTTGCGGACGTATAGCGCGCCTACACCCTGTGGCCCGTGAAACTTGTGGCCAGAGATGGTCAGCAGGTCGCATCCGATTTGGTTGACATCGATCGGGACCTTGCCCGCGGCTTGCACGGCATCGGTGTGGAAGTAAACGTCGGCTTCGGCAGCAATCTTTCCAATTTCAGCGACGGGTTCGACGACTCCGGTCTCGTTGTTGGCGAACATGATGGTGATCAACTTCGTATTCGAGCGGAGCGCGCGCTTTACATCCGCCGGATCGACCAGACCACGACCATCGACAGGAAGATAGGTTACTTCGCATCCTTTGGCTGCCAGATGCTTGCAGGCGTTGAGTACGGCGTGATGTTCGATAGTGGAGGTGATGACGTGGTCGCCCGGCCGCACCACTCCAAAAACTGCAAGATTGTTGCCTTCCGTACCGCCGCTGGTAAATACGACCTCAGAGGCGCGGCAGCCAAGCAGTGCGGCTACGGATTCGCGCGCGCGCTCAACCGAGGCCCGCGTCTCCTGCCCATGATGATGGATTGAGGACGCGTTGCCGAAATGCTCGCCAAAGTAAGGCCGCATGCAATCCATCACTTCGGGGAGCACCGGAGTAGTCGCGTTGTTGTCGAGATAGACCCTTCGCATCATGCTGATTTCCATTGTACCGATGTCGTAAGCACGTTCGGCGGAAGAATCAGGCTCCTGGCCCGACGGGCGTGGCCATGCGCTTGGCCTGGAAGTGCGCGCGGGGTACAATTCTTACTCTGCCCTTTGCCGCTAGAGGACGTGTGACCTTCAGCAGAATTCCCACAAATTTACGGAGAAATTAATGAAGACAAGACTGCTCATTTTCGGCCTCATGCTTGCTCTCGCGACATCCCTGGCGCTCGCTGACGAAGGTACGTGGCTATACAACAATTTCCCCAAAGAACGGGTCGAGAAGCAATACCGCTTTCTGCCGACTCAGGAATGGCTAGACCATCCCCGGTTGTCGTCGGTACGTTTTAACAATGGAGGCTCAGGGTCGTTCGTGTCGGCCGATGGCCTGGCATTTACCAATCATCACGTCGGCGCCGACTGCATCGAGAAACTTGGCACCTCCGGCGCCGACTACATGAAGACCAGTTTTTACGCCAGGACCCAGGCCGACGAGGCCAAGTGCCCCGATCTAGAACTAAACGTGCTGGTCGGCATCGAGGATGTTACCGCGAAGATGAAAGCGGCTGCGCCGGCAACCGTGTTGGCCGCCGCTGCCGGCCATGCTCAGCGCTCCGAGATGAGCGCCATCGAAAAAGACTGCGCGACTTCGACCGGTCTGCGCTGCGACGTGGTCATGCTCTACTCGGGCGAGGTTTACAACCTCTACAAATACAAAAAGTACACCGATGTGCGCCTGGTGTTTGCGCCGGAATATGACGCGGCATTTTTCGGCGGTGATCCTGACAACTTCACCTATCCGCGCTATGACCTTGATATCACTTTCTTCCGTGTTTACGAGAACGACAAGCCGGTCCATCTCGACAACTATTTGCGGTGGTCGAAGGTGGGAGTCAAAGATGGCGATCTGATCTTCGTTTCCGGCCACCCAGGGCACACAGATCGCCTGGATACCATGGCGCAATTGCAGTTTCTGAAGGACGTGGATTATCCATCACGTCTCCGCACCTACAAGCAGCGGATCGGAATGCTGCAGAAGTTCAGCGCGGAGTCGGCAGAGAACGCGCGCATCGCGCAGAGAGACATCTTCGGGTTGCAGAATTCACAGAAAGCCATCACCGGCCAGCTTGAAGGGCTGCAGGATAAGGCCGTGATGGAGCGGAAGAACATGGCGGAGCAAGAGCGGGAAAAGGCTTTCATCGATAAGCATCCGGGCGAGCCCAACCCATGGCAAGAGATTTCCAAGGCGATGAAGGTGAACCGCGAAATTTATGACCCGCTTACCTATGTCGAGCGCATGCGTGGGTTCTCCTCGCACCTGACGACATACGCCCGGACTCTGGTTCGCCTCGCCGAGGAAAAGCCGAAACCGAACGGCGATCGGCTCCGCGAGTATCGTGATTCTGCCCTGGCCTCGCTGGAGCAGCAACTGTTCAGCACTGCTCCCATCTACAAAAATCTTGAGAGCGCAAATTTGGCGGTCGCATTGGCCCAGATGCAGGAAGCGTTGGGACCCGAGGATGCGGCCGTGAAATTAGCGCTGAGCGGCAAGTCGCCCGAAGAGGCTGCCAAGGCGCTGATCGCCGGTACCTGGCTGGAGGATGTGGCCGTCCGCAAGCAACTTTATGAGGGCGGCAAGGCAGCCGTGGATGCGAGTACGGATCCACTGATCGTTCTGATGCGTAAGGTGGATCCCGAGGCACGGGCGGTACGCAGGCGCTTCGACGACGCGGTGGATGCGGTGGTGCGGCGCGACGGCGCGACCATTGCTCGGGCGCGATTTGCGCAGACGGGTTTCACCCAGCCTCCGGACGCGACTTTCACTCTGCGCCTCAGTTACGGCACGGTGAAGGGATATGAAGAGAATGGGAAAAAGATCCCTTACTTCACCACTTTCGGCGGCGCTTTCCAACATGCCGAGGAGCACGGGAACAAGCCTCCGTACAATCTGCCCGACGGTTGGGTGAAGATGAAGTCGAAACTCAATCTGGAAACGCCGCTGAATTATGTTTCCACCGCGGACATTATCGGCGGTAATTCTGGCAGCCCGACCGTGAACCGGGCGGGCGAAGCGGTCGGAATTATTTTTGACGGAAATATCCAGTCGCTGGTTTTAGACTTCTACTACACCGATCGCGAGGCCCGTGCCGTACATGTGGATTCGCGCGGCATCATCGAAGCGCTGCGGAAGATCTACGGCGCCGACGCTCTGGCCAACGAACTGACGGGTACGAAAGCGGCAGCCAAGGCGGCAGGGGAATAGAAACTTGGCGTTGTGTGGTGACCGGGGCTCTGCCCCGTCTTGGCGGGCGAAGCCCCGCCACCACACGAGCTATCCGCGTGCTATTCCGGCCAGATTGAGGCTGCCGTCTTGCTCAAAATCTGCTCTCGCATCTCTTCGCTCAGAGACAGAGCCTTGAATTCCTCAAGATTCCGCCCGACATCGGGAACGCCCGGGCCTGGCCAGTCGGTGCCAAACAGTGTTTTATGGGCGATCTCGGCGAGCCGCGGAAAATATGTCAGCAGCGTTTTCGGTGGAATGCCGCTGATGTCGAAGTAAACGTTCGCGTGGCGGCGGATGAGAAAGAACGCGGTGTGCATCCAGAGCGGGCGGCCGCCGTGTGCCAGCACGATTTTGAGCTTGGGGAAATCGACGGCAACATCATCAAGGTAGATGGGGTCGCCATACTTATTGCGCGCGTCGGCAAAAATCGATGTCCCGGTGTGGAACATGACGGGGATCCCATTGGCCTCGGCCGCCCGGTAGATGATTTCCAGTTCCTTCACACCGTTCAGATAATCGTTGGGAAACAATAGTTGATGCGGCGGGTGGATCTTGATCATACGTAGGCCGAGGCGCAAGATGTGCTCGACATCCGCCATGATGTTGGTGGTGTGCCGCGGATGCAGGCCGCCACAGGAGATCAGGCGCTTGGGATCGTACTTCGTGTAGTCGGCGACGAACTGATTGACCTCGGGTGTAAAGCCAATCACTTCCGGCGCTACGTAGTTGATCAGTGCGGCGCGGTCAACGCCGCAACGGTCGAGATATTTCAGGAAGGCCTTGGGCGAGCGGCAATATTCTGCGATCTCGTCGAAATTGCCGCGCTTGCGCTTCATCAGTTCAAGGGCCTGCGGCTTGAACAGTTCGAGCGGTTCGATGTGAATGTGGCAGTCGGTGATCATGAGCAGTGGGCGGTGGACAGTGGCCGGTGGCCAGTTTCGCCACCTGCCGCTGGCGCTGTGCAGGTTTTGGTTTTGCCAAAAGCCAATAGCCAATAGCGAAAAGCTCTTCTCAGTACAACGGCACTTTTGGATCCACTGTCCGCGCCCAGCCGTCGATCCCGCCGCGCAGCGATTGAACTTTTTCGTATCCCTGCTGGCGAAGCCAGTTGGTGACGGTCAACGAGCGCACGCCGTGATGGCACAGGACCACGATGTAATCGTCGGGGTCGAGTTCCTGGTGAGCGCGCATCGGGATATCGGCCATGGGAATGTGTTTTGCCCCTTCGATGTGGGAGGCTTCGTATTCCCAAGCCTCGCGGACATCGAGCAGGGTAAATGCTTCGCCGCGCTTTTGCAGCGACTGGACTTGCCCGGGAGAGATTTCGAAGTCCATTGTTAAGGTCTCAGGAAAACCTTGTCCATCCACAGATCAATGATGTTGCGCTTCATTCCCACTTACCTCCGGCGCGCGTCCCAACGTAGTCAGACTCACCAGCGCGGCCAGCGCCCAGAGAGCACCGGTTCCAATGCGAGCGGTACGCACATCGGCGGACGGAATGTTGCGCCAGAGAGTCAACCCACAACCGGCTACAAAATTGATAAGAAGCAGTCCAAAAAAAACGCGCTCGCGCAGGCAGCGCGTGTCGAGCGCGAGGGCAGCCAGTAACAAGATCCACACGATATAGGTCGCGGCGGTCCAGAAGTCGTGCGGCCATTCATACTCGTGGCGACTCACGTGGCTAAACGAAATCCACGCGAAGTAGGCACAGCCGAGGAACCCCGCCGCGCCCCACAATGATGTGCGGCACATGAGGTGGCCGGAACTGTAGGGCCGCTCCGCCCCGGTCGTTGTACTACGCTTCCCGTTCTCTATTTGCCTGTCCATTGCGGTGATCGTTTTATCGTCGTTTTCTCAGGGAAGGCAATGATACCCTTGCGCGTGTCTGCGGTCGAGACCCAGTTCGCCAGTTCAGGCGCGCGAGAGTGGCCGCCCCAAGCAAGCTAAAGGTTGATCGCCGACTTGCGCGGCTCGGCAATGGTGGACAGCGGATCGCGCGCGCCCGTTTTCTCCTTGATCCACTTCTTTTCGTTGCGGATGATGTCGAGCAGCAGCTCTTTATCCTTCGCGCTGGGGAGATTCTCCTCACAATGCTGCTGGTAGCTGCGGTCGTCGAGCGGCTCGCCAGTTTCGCAGTGGTGCTTCTCGACGGCCCATCGTCCGATGTTGCGGTTGAAGTGGATGTCGGGCGTGTAGAGCTTTTTCTCGCCTGGCTTCAGGGACGTGTTCAGGCGCTCAACCAATCCGGCAACTTCCTGACGATAGAGGTGGCGGCTGTAGTCGTTCAGGTCGTCGAGGTCGGCGGCCTTATCGTTTTGCAGTTCGTCGTAGCGGCCTTTGATTCCCCACACGTACGCCCAGTGCGCCGAGGAAGAATGATCCGTGCCGAAAAGATCGAACGAACTCGATATCCACTTGTTGAGGTATTTCTGTAGGAGCCATCGCGGAACGACGCCCGCTTCGACCACGCGGCGCAGACCGTCGTTGCCGGTACCCATGTGGAAAGCTTCCTCGCGCAGCATGTAAGAGGTCGAGCGTCCGAGCGGCGCGAAGGACGAATACTTCAGCATCTGCAGCTGGAATTTTCCGTCGCGGTCTACAAAATCGGTGTAGGTGAAGAAGTCCAGCCAGTTGTCGATGTCGACGTTGAAAGTGCCCAGCAAGCGCTTGTTTTCGAACGCCCGGCGCTCCAGCATTTTCTGGGCTTCCACCTTGCCGGACGAACCGAAGAAGGCGATGAGCAGGGCGCACATCTGCCAGCCGTGCCGCATCTCTTCGATCATGACGCGAGTGAGGGCGCGGCGATCGTATTCCGTGGGCGCGGTCTCAAACAGGTTGCGCTGCTGCTCGACGCTCGCAAATTCGGTGTCGCCCTGGTAGACGATCATATTCATGAGCGCGTCGCGCATCTGCTGCGTGGGGACCTGGCGCAGGTTCTCCCACTTGTTGCGACCTTTGTAGGAACCGAACTGGATCTCTCCTGTCTCGATTGCACCGTAGAGCGTATCGAAATGGAAGGCCTCTACGTCGCCTTTGTTGACGCCAACTTCCTTGCGCCACTCGTTGAAGAGGCCGACCCAGTCACTGAAGTTTCCGATTTTCGCTACTTTGCCTGGCATAAGACCTCAGGGGCTAAAGCCCGTGTCTTTATCGGCCTCGGGCGGCACGGCTGGAGCCATGCCCTTCCCTAAGACCTAATTGAACCAGAGTTGTTCAGCCGTCTGAGACGGGGCAAGCCCCGTCTCTACGCGACCGAAATTACTTCGCCGTAAAAACGGCTGGACGCTTCTCCACGTAGGCGGCCAGACCTTCTTTGGCGTCGTCGCTTTGAAACAGAATCTGCTGATTTTCCCGCTCTACCGCCAACGCCGATTCCATCGGGATTTCCCACCCGGTCTGCACTGCCCGTTTGATGCGGCCCACCGCTTTTGCGGCCTTGTTCGGCGGCGTGAACTGTCGCGCATACTCCATGATGTTCTCCATGAAGCCTTCACGCTCGAAAATGTCGTTCACAATGCCGAACTCCTGGGCTTCTTCGAAGGAGAAGGTATTGCCGGTGATCATCAGTTCGATGGCTTTGCTTTTCCCCACCAGGCGCGACAGCCGCTGCGTTCCGCCGGTGCCGGGGAGCACGCCGAGGTTGACTTCGGGCAGGCCGATCTTGCCCGCGTCTTTGCGCGCGATGCGGAGGTCGGCTGCCATGGCGATCTCCAGCCCCCCGCCTACACAATGCCCATTGAGTGCGGCGATCACGAGTTTCGGCGTGTGCTCCAGGCGGAGCAGCGTTTCATTCGCGTGCAGGCAGAAGTAATACTTAAACGTGGGATCGACCGAGGCCAGCATCTTGATGTTCGCGCCCGCCGAGAAAAACTTGTCGCCTACGCCCGTGAGCACGATCACGTGCACGTCGTTATCCATGCGCGCCTTGAGGATAGCCTCGTCCAGTTGGCGATTCATTTCGTAGGTGTAGGTGTTCGCCGGGGGATCGTTCATCTCGATCACGGCCACTCCGGCGTCGGTGCGATAGTTGATGAGATGTTTGGTGGTTTCGCCGGTGGCCGGCTGCATGGTTGTCGCCATAAAACGCTCCTTATTGGTTCGCGTTAGCTCTTTCTGCGCGGCTTGCCGCCGTGCACAATTCCGTTGAGAACAATGTTGCCCATCTGTTCCGCAAGTGCTTCGGCGTTGCCGTCGACGCGCGCGTTGTACCAGGTATAGATCCAGTTGATCATGCCGAACAGGCTCAGCGCCGCAGTGCGTGCGTTGAAATCGAGGCCGCGGCTGTGCCGGAAGTCCTCCATCAGCCCGAGGCAGATGCGGTAGTACTCGCGCTTGATGCCGGCGATCTCCGAGCCCGAGCCGTTCTTCAAAGATTCGTCTTCATGCGAAAGCACCTTCAGCCCCTGCTGGTTGCTCACGAAGTATTCGAGGTGATTCAAAATGAAGATGCGGATGCGCTGTTCGGGATCGGTGACTTCCTCAAGCCGCCCTTTGAGCTTTTCGAGAATGGTGGTGAAGGTGTGCTTCTGAATCAGGAAGAGCAGGCGCTCTTTCGATTCGAAGTAGTAGTAAAGTCCCGCCAGCGACATGCCAGTTGCGCGAGAAAGATCGCGCATGGAAGCGCCTTCGTATCCCTTGAGGCAGAAGACCTCCGTGGCGTGGTCGAGGATTTGCCCGAGGCGGCGGTCGAAACGGGTCACGGGCGTACGGCTGGCCGTCGGGCTGGGAATTCTGCGCTGACGGCGGGAGGGGCGGGTTGCGGGCAGAGTGGGCATACGTTCGAACGTTCGTTCCAATTATAGGTACTTGTGACGTAGATCACAAGTGGATGTGAGTTGCCAGTTCCTGCTCAAATCCTCAGCTCTTGATGCCCGCCATCAACTTCTCGATCTCGGCTTTCTGCTCGCCAGAGAGCGGCAGGAATGGCAGGCGCGACGGGCCTCCGTAATAGCCGTTCAGGTCCATGGCGTACTTCACGCCGGGGACGCCGAGTTCTCCGACTACGCGCTGGGCAGCGAGTTTTATACGTTCCTGCTTTTCGCGGGCGAGCGCATTGTCTCCGTCTTTGAGCGCGGCGTAGATTTCGTAACACGCGGTGGGCGCGGGGCACGCTAAAGCTAGAATGGCACCGACCGCGCCCAGCCCCAGCGACGGTTCAAGCTGGTGAGCGGCGCCGACCATGACCTGGAAGCCGACTTCTTTCTGCCGCGTCTTCATTTTTCCTACGACGGTCACGGCAGAGGATGACGGTTTCGTAGTGCTGTCTGCGGGGACGGGTGAGGACGCCCGTCTCTCCATCGCTTCGGCAGAGCCCGCTAGCGAGGCTACACTCACCAGTTCCCTGCTCTGCTTTTCGCTTTCAGCAGTTGCGGCCTTGATCATCCGCGGAGTCACGGCGTCAAACGTTTCGGTGACGGTGGCCTGTCTTTTTACGTGGCGCGTGCCCTCGACCATCGTTTTCACTTTGTCCAGGTTGCCGCTCGATTCCTTGATGGAGGAGATGTTGGGATGGCTGGCGAGTTCGATCACCACCTCCGCGGGGATGTCGTATCCGGTGGCCTGCGGGAAGTTGTAGATGATGATCGGGAGCGCGGATCGGTCAGCGACCGTGCGATAAAAAGCGAGCAGGTTCGCGGGCAGCATCTGCTTCTTGTAGTAGTGCGGAGTGCGCACCATGGCGGCGTCATAGCCGAGTTGGGCGGCGTATTCGGTGAGACGCAAGGTTTCGTGTGCGGACTCGATGCCCGTGCCTGCGATCATGACTTTGTTGGGCGCAGCGGCGGCGAGAGCTGCCTTCAGCACGTCGCGGCGCTCTTGATCAGAAAGCAAAATCGCTTCGCCAGTCGAACCGAGCATTACGATGCCGGCGACTGGCGTGCGCGAGTAGCGCTCTACGTTCGCTTCGAGCTTTTTGTAATAGACCTCGCCATCGGGATAGAAGGGCGTCGTGATGGGGGGAAAGATTCCGGATAGAAGCATAGGTACTCCAGTCGTTCGTCGCTAGTTCTTGGCAAGTACCGCTGCCTTCAAATTATCGGCTCTCGCCCTGAACTTTGTCATCCCGAGTATGACAATTTGGTGATGAGCATCAGCAGGAGAAGAGATCCGTCAACGATGACAATTGTGGATCCAATCCAAATCAGAGCGATCATCCGCACTTTTTCCAAAGGCGGAGGGGTAATTCCGATCGTGCTGTGCAAATAGCCGAGCATCGCGCTGACGAGTTGCTCCGGCACCGCTCGGCTCCAAATTCCCAGACCGAGAAGTGCCATCAGGACATGGAACACAACGATGCTGATCATTCGTTTTACCTACTGCTCGCCGACAACCCAAGCGTCGCGTCTCTAGCCTATCCACGAGGACGACCGGTCGTCGTTTATCGTTTGCTGATCACTCGCAGGCGGGCCAGTTTTTCCAGTGGAGTCGACGGCGTGGCGATGCTGATGTTTGGAGGTGCTCCGTCTTACTTTGCCGTCTTACTCGCAGCCTTATTTCGCGCCCACCCGCTCCGCGTGCAGCGCCTGCAGAGCTTGCACGCGCACTTCTCCGCGCTGCAGGGCGGAGATGCCTTCGGCGGCGGCTCGGGCGGCGGAGAGCGTAGTAATGGTGGTGATGCGTCCGGTGACTGCGGCGCGGCGGATCGCCTTCTCGTCGAAGTAGGGGTCGGGACCGTGCGGCGTGTTGACGATCAACTGGATGCGATCGGCTTTGATCAAATCCACCGCATTCGGGCGGCCTTCCTTTACCTTGTAGACGCGTTCTACCGCCAAGCCAGCTTCTTCCAGGATGTCAGCCGTACCGTGCGTGGCCACCAGTTTGAAACCCATGTCGACGAAGCGACGTGCGACCTCGACCACGTGCGGCTTGTCATGGTCGGTGACGCTGATGAAAACCGTGCCTTGCGCCGGCAGCTTCTGGCCAGCGGCAATTTGGGCCTTGGCGAAGGCTTCACCGAAATTGTCGGCCACGCCCATGACTTCTCCGGTAGAGCGCATTTCGGGGCCTAGAACCGTGTCGACGCCGGGAAATTTCGACCAGGGAAAGACCGGCGATTTCACGTAGAAGCAGCGGCCCGTATCCAGATCGGTGCCGCGCTCGATATTTTCGGGGAGGAACTCGCGCAGCTTGCGGCCGGTCATGAGGCGTGCGGCAATCTTGGCCATGGGCACGCCCGTAGCTTTGGAAACGAAGGGCACGGTGCGTGAGGCGCGCGGGTTCACTTCGAGGACGTAGACCTTTGCCTCATGATGGCCGTTGCCCTTCGGGCCGTGGCCGCGCGGAATCGCGAACTGCACGTTCATCAAGCCGATCACTTTGAGGGCGCGCGCCAGTCTAAACGTGTATTCACGCATGCGAATGAGCAGCGGCTCTGGGATGTCGACCGCGGGCAGCACGCAGGAAGAGTCGCCGGAGTGGATACCGGCTTCCTCGATGTGCTGCATGATGCCGCCGATTACGACGTCCTCGCCGTCGGAGAGCGCGTCCACGTCGACTTCAATCGCGTCTTCCAGAAATTTATCGATGAGGATGGGGCGGTCTTGCGAATACTCGACGGCCTGCTTCATATACTGCTGAATCGTGTCTTCGTCGTAGGCAATAACCATGGCTCGGCCGCCGAGGACATACGAAGGACGCACCAGCACCGGGAATCCAATCTTCTTCGCCGCCTCGACCGCCTCTTCGACCGAGGCAACCATGGCTCCGGGAGCTTGCGGTATGTCGAGTTCCTCCAGCAGCTTTCCGAAACGCTTGCGGTCTTCCGCCAGATCGATGGATTCGGGCGTGGTGCCGATGATGTTGACGCCGGCAGCTTTGAGCGGCAACGAGAGATTCAGCGGCGTCTGGCCGCCGAACTGCACGATCACCCCGACCGGCGCGCCTGCCGACGCTTCGTGCTCGCAGACGGCGAAGACATCTTCGAGCGTGAGCGGCTCGAAGTACAGGCGGTCGCTGGTGTCGTAATCGGTCGAGACCGTCTCCGGATTGCAGTTGATCATGATGGTTTCGTAGCCGTCCTCGCGCAGCGCATAGGCGGCATGGCAGCAGCAGTAATCGAATTCAATTCCCTGCCCGATACGGTTGGGGCCGGAACCGAGAATGACGACTTTTTTCTTCGCTGTGGGAGCGGCCTCGTCTTCTTCTTCGTAGGTGGAGTAGAGATAAGGTGTGTAGCTTTCGAACTCCGCCGCGCAGGTATCGACCCGCTTATAGACCGGCTTAAGGCCGTGCTTCTTGCGGAAGTGGCGAACTTTTTCCTGGCCGCCTTTGCCATCCAGACGCCAGGTGCCGGCGAGGCGCCCGTCGGAGAATCCCATGCGCTTGGCTTCGCGCAGCACGTCGGTCGGGGCCGATTCCATCGGATGCTTTTCCAGCTCCAGCTGCATGTCGTTAATCTCTTTGAGCTGATAGAGGAACCAGGGATCGATCGAGGTCATCTTCGCGATTTGCTTGATCGGGTGCCCCTGGCGGATTGCGTACTGCACGTAGGCCAGGCGCTCGGGATGCGGCGTGACCAGGCGCTGGGTGAGGATCTTAGGCTCGATTTTCTGCGAGCCCACGCGCTTACCGGTATCGAGGGCGCGGATTCCCTTCTGCAAGGCTTCCTTGAAGGTGCGGCCGATGGCCATCACTTCGCCGACGGATTTCATTTGCGGGCCGAGCGATTCGTCGGCGCCGGGAAATTTTTCGAACTGCCACTTCGGAATCTTGACGACTACGTAATCGAGCGTGGGCTCGAAGCAGGCTGGAGTCTTGCGCGTGATGTCGTTCGGAATCTCGTCGAGCGTATAGCCGATAGCCAGCTTGGCGGCAATTTTCGCGATGGGGAAACCGGTCGCCTTCGATGCCAGCGCGGACGACCGCGAGACGCGCGGGTTCATCTCGATGACCACCATGCGCCCGGTCGAGGGATTGACGGCGAACTGGATATTTGATCCACCGGTCTCGACGCCGATCTCGCGAATCACGGCAATCGCCGCATCGCGCATCACCTGGTACTCGCGGTCGGTGAGCGTCTGCGCCGGGGCGACGGTGATGGAGTCGCCGGTATGAACGCCCATGGGGTCGAAGTTTTCGATGGAGCAGATGATGATGACGTTGTCTTTGGTGTCGCGCATCACCTCTAGTTCGTACTCCTTCCAGCCGAGAACGGATTCTTCGATCAAGCACTCATGCACGGGCGAAAGGTCGAGGCCGCGGGCGAGCACTTCCAGCAGCTCTTCGCGGTTGTAGGCGATGCCTCCGCCGGTGCCGCCGAGCGTGAACGACGGGCGAATGATGACCGGGAAACCGATCTTGCCGGCGAACTCGATGCCGTCTTTCAGGTTGTTGACGAGCGCCGATTTGGGGACGTCGAGGCCGATGCGCTGCATGGCGTCTTTGAAAAACAGACGGTCTTCGGCCTTTTTGATGGCGCTGATCTGGGCGCCAATCAAATGCACGTTGTACTTTTCGAGCACGCCGCCGTCGGCAAGTTCGATGGCGAGGTTGAGCGCGGTCTGCCCGCCAACCGTGGGCAGAAGGGCAAAGCCCGCGCTGGGCGACAGCTCGCGCTCGACGCGAATAATCTCTTCGAGATATTCGCGGGTTAGCGGCTCGATGTATGTGCGGTCGGCTGACTCGGGATCGGTCATGATGGTGGCCGGGTTCGAGTTCGCCAGCACGACTTCAAAGCCCTCCGACTTGAGCGCCTTGCAAGCCTGCGTGCCGGAGTAGTCGAATTCTGCCGACTGGCCGATGACGATCGGGCCGGAGCCGAGAATTAGGATTTTCGAGATGTCAGTTCGTTTTGGCATTTAAAACCAGTCGTCAGTGGCCAGTTGTCAGTGACGGCGCGCCTAAAGGCGCGCCCTTCAAAGCTTCCAGGCGTATCGCCTTCAAAGCCCACTTCTTCAAAAACTATCTCTTGCACTCCTCCATCATCTTCACAAAATCCTTGAACAAGTAGTGCGAGTCGTGCGGCCCCGGCGCCGCTTCCGGGTGGTACTGCACTGTGAACAACGGCAGATTCCGGTGGCGCATGCCCTCTAGAGTCGAATCGTTTAGATCCATGTGCGTCAACTCAACTTCGCTTTGCGGGAGCGAATCGGGGTCTACGGCGAAGTTATGGTTGTGCGCGGTGATTTCGATCTTGCCGCTGGCCAACTGCTTTACCGGATGATTCCCGCCATGGTGGCCGAATTTCAGCTTGAAGGTCTTGCCTCCGAGCGCTATACCGGTGAGTTGGTGGCCCAGGCAGATTCCGAAGATCGGCTGCCTTCCCATCAGGCGCCGGATGTTGTCGACCGCATAGGTGCAGGGCTCGGGATCGCCCGGGCCGTTCGACAGGAACACTCCGTCGGGCTTCAGCGCCAGCACATCCTCGGCTGTAGTCTGCGCCGGGACTACCGTCACCTTACAGCCTTCTCCGCGCAGCTTGCGCAGGATGTTCTGCTTGATGCCGAAGTCGTAGGCGACCACGTGGAAGCGCGCCGGCTCGTCTTTTACTCCGACAATTTCGTCGGGCAAGTGCGAGCGCTCGCCTGTCTCCCACACGTAAGTGTGGTTGGTGGAGACGACCTTGGCTAGATCCTGGCCGTCCATCTTTGGGATGGCGCACGCCTTGGCGACCAGTTTGTCAGTATCGTTCTCGAGTGTCGAGATCACGCCGCGCATCACGCCGTGGTCGCGCAGATGGCGGACCAGGGCGCGCGTGTCAATTTCGGCGAGCACCGGGATCTTGAACTGCTCCATGAACTCGTCCGTCACCTGCTGCGAGCGCCAGTTGGAACTGACTTTCGAAAACTCGCGCACGATCAGGCCCTCGATGTACGGGCGCACGGCCTCGCTGTCTTCGGGGTTCGTGCCGTAATTTCCAATTTCGGGGTTGGTCAGGACGACAATCTGCCCGGCGTAGGAGGGGTCGGTGAAAATTTCCTGGTAGCCGGTAATGGAAGTATTAAAAACGACTTCGCCGGAGCATTCGCCTTTAGCGCCGTAGCCTTTGCCTCGGAAGACTCTGCCGTCTTCGAGGGCAAGGATCGCTTGCATTTCAACTCCTGGGAGTGGATTTTATCGATTCTAGCAGGGATGTCTGTGGATCGAAAGAAAGTTTTGGACGCCGAATAGTACGCTATTTCGATCTCAAAGCCAGTCTCCGAATTCCTGCCGCGCACGCGAGCCAGAGAAGTGCGTTTGAAATCAGAGCAAGTGGGACGAACAGATAGATTGTCTGAATGTGAATCGTCCACTTCCAGCACGCTTGGATGATGGCCATTGCCACAAGATTTCCCGGCAACAATGAAACGAGACTGACGAGCCACGACCATCGGACAAAGGCAGACTCTGATTCGACGGTGCCATAGGTCGCAGTGATGCAGCCGAGGCTGTTTAGGACCAATAATACCAGCCAAGCTCGCCTACTCATCTCCCGTCCTCGATCCGCATGACCGAAGAACGCAGGGGGTCCTTCGACTCCGCGGTAGCTTCACTTCGTGAAGCTACCGCTACGCTCAGGATGACAACCTTTTTGACGTCAGCAAAGTGCCCTACCGCAGCCTGCCCAGCTTCTCCATCGGCCAATACCCGAAGACGGCTTTGCCGTAGATGTAGCGCTCATTCACGGTGCCGAAGTCACGGCTGTCGTTTGACATGGTGCGGTGATCGCCGAGGACGAAGAAGCTATTCGGCGGAACCTTAACTTCGCCATAAGAACGGGCATCCGCGTACTCGCTGGGAACGTAGTCTTCATCGAGCGCCTCGCCGTTCACGTAGACCTGGCCGTTCTCGATGCGGACGCGGTCGCCGGCAACGCCGATGACGCGCTTGATGTAGCTTTTCGACGTGTCGCGCGGGTAGCGGAAGACGACAATGTCGCCGCGCTGGATGGGCTCCCAGCGGTAGACGAACTTGTTGACGAAAATGCGCTCCTGGTCTTCGAGGCCGGGCATCATGCTGGTGCCTTCCACCTTCACCGGCTGATAAAGAAATATAATGATGAAAGCGGAGATGACGAGCGAGACCAGCAGATCGCGCGCCCAGACCGCCACCACGGGCAGCGGGTGCGCACCGGATTCTCTTGTGGCCGCCGTGGGCGGCGGCTGAGGGCTCCCCACTTCAGGCATCGTGATCATATTCTAGAGGAGGAGGAAGAATTTGTAATTGGGAATTTGTGATCTGTAATTTGAAAACCAAAACGCCCTGCCCACTTGCGTCTCGGCATTGATTCGATCTTCAGATTAGAAATCACAAATTACAAATTAGAAATTGTTGCAACTGGGCCGTCTTCCCCGTACAAACTAAAGTAGCGCCATGGTCGACTACTCAATTTTTCCCAAGATCAATGCGACGCTCAACGGATGCAGCGCGGTGCTGCTGGTCATCGGGCGTGTGCTTATCGCGCGCGGCAAGAGGGCGGCGCATCGGGCGGTGATGTTGACCGCATTCGGTACTTCTTCGCTCTTCCTCGTGTCTTACGTTTACTACCACTGGCCACATCACGGCGGCATCGTGTATTTTCGCGGTACAGGATGGGCGCGAATTCTCTATCTCGCGATCCTGATCTCGCACACGATTCTGGCTATCGTTATTGTGCCCCTGGTGCTGATTACCCTTGCCCGTGGGCTGCGTGGGCAGTTTGACCGGCATCGGGCTATCGCGCGCTGGACGTTTCCACTCTGGCTCTACGTCTCGGTGACGGGCGTGATCGTTTACCTCATGCTGTTTCAGATATTTGTGTAGAGAGGTGTTGGCCCCGTAGTGTCCTGACTCGGACGGAGACGCGGCGAGCCGCGTCTCTACACTTGAGGTAAATCGGCTTTCCCCGAACACCGCCCGATTCATCACAAATTCTTGGTACGGGCGACACTGCCAAGGGGTCGGCCGATTCTGCTATAGTGAGCGTCTCGAAGGTCAGCGTTCTCGAAGGAGCCCGCACTCATGAAAAGCGTCAACAAAGTCATCCTGATTGGAAACCTTGGCAAGGATCCCGAGATCAAGTACACGCCGCAGGGCAAGCCGGTGGCGAAATTTTCCCTGGCCACCAACGAGCGCTACAAGGATAAAGACGGCAACTGGCAGGACCGCACCGAGTGGCACAACATCGTGCTCTGGGATCGGCTGGCCGAGATCGCCGGAGAGTATCTGAAGAAGGGCGGCAAAGTTTATATCGAAGGCCGCATCCGGACCGACTCCTGGGACGACAAGCAAACTGGCCAGAAGAAATACATGACTCAGATCGTGGGCAACGACATCGTCCTGTTGAGCGGACGCGGCGAAGGCGGCGGTGCCGAGCACGCTAGCAGCACGCGCGGAGTCTCGGCGTCCGCAGGCGGCAACAACTTCGACCAGAGCGTGCCCGAACCGGAGCACGCCCCAGCCGGCAGTTCTCCGATTACGGATGAAGACATTCCGTTCTAGGTTGAAAGCCTAGCTAGCGTGAGGACAGCTTGTGTGAGGACGGGCGCCCTCGCCCCGTGCGCAGCTTTGGCCTCACCTCTAAGGCAACCTCGGTTATGCGAGCTTCCCGCCGACGATCAACTCATGAAAAGTAAGTTGTTGTAAGCTTGTCGCTCGATGGCGAATCGCGGACCAATCCTCATTTTGCCCTTATTTTTCGTAGCTCTGGCCTTTCCTGGTCTGTCCGCGCAGACAACGCAAGTGGACGGAGTGGTCCGCGATGCGAGCGGCGCCGTGATTGCGAAGGCAACGGTCAACCTGCGAAGCGATCCCTTTCGCGCGACCACTGAAACGGATCACGATGGCCGGTTCTTGTTTTCCCATGTAGTGGGCACAACCGGAACGGTTGAAGTGAGCGCCGAGGGATTCACCGTCCTACGCCAATCCTGGAGGGTGGAAGCGAACGAGACTAACCCCGGAATCACCAACCCGGAAATCGCCCACCTGGAAATCGTCTTGCAACCTTCATCCGCAAACGAGCAAGTCACAGTCTTAGCGGCCCGCACCGAGGTTCGCCTCTCGGAGACTCCGGGCAGCACGGTTCTGCTTTCCACTCCCGATATTGCCGCCACTCCTGCCCTGCGGGTCGACGACGTGCTCCGCCAGGTTCCGGGCTTTTCGCTTTATCGGCGCTCCGACAGCCGCTTCGCAGTTGCCTCCAACCAAGGCGTCTCGCTGCGCGGACTGGGCGGCACGGCTGCCAGCCGCGCGGTGGTTCTTGAAGACGGCTTGCCTTTGGTCGATGCCTTCGGCGGCTGGGTTTACTGGGATCGCATTCCGCGAGAGGCGCTTTCGACGGTGGAGGTATTCCGCGGCGGCGCTTCGAATCTGTACGGCAGCGACGCGCTCGGCGGAGTCGTGCAGTTCGTCACGCGCCAGCCGCAGGCTCCGGCGCTCAACCTCGAGACCTCCTACGGCAACGAGCGCACTCCCGATCTTTCCTTCTGGACGGGAACGCGGGCGGGCCCGTGGGACGTTTCGCTCGCGTCGGAAATGTTCCGCACCGATGGCTTCGTGGTCGTACCCAGTTATCTTCGTGGCAGCATCGATATACCTGCCAATTCTGAAGACGCGACGGTCGATCTGAACCTTGGGCACAAGCTCGGCGACCAGGGAAGAATCTTCGGGCGCGGCAATTTCTTCACCGAGTTCCGGCACAATGGCACGCCCCTCCAAACCAACGATACGATTTCTGGCGAAGGCGCTTTCGGCCTTGACCGGCAATTTGGCAGCAATGATTGGCTGAGCCTCCGCGCCTACGGCCTGGTGCAAGGTTACGATGAGGTGTTCTCCGCGGTCGCTGCCGATCGCGACAGCGAATCGCTGACCGATATTCAACATGTCCCGGAACAGGTCGGCGGTGGCGGTGCGCAGTGGACGCACCTGCTCGGCAAGAGCCAGACGCTGATCGCCGGCATGGATCTCATGGAAGTCATGGGCGCGAGCGATGATCAATTCTATTCGTCGGGCACGCACACCCATAACACTGCTGCCGGAGGGCGGCAGCTCAATCTGGGGTGGTTCGGCGAAGATATTCTGCGCTTGCGCCAAAAGTGGACCATCATTCTGGCGGGGCGGTTTGACGACTGGAGCAATTTCGACGACAGCTCAATCTGCACCCCGGTTTCCGGCACGTGCAAGTCGCCCAGCACGCTTTTTCCGGCCCGCAATGCAACGGCTTTTGACCCGCGCCTGTCGGTGCTGCGAGCGCTGAACAGTCATGTTTCGCTCACCGCTTCCATATACCGCGCGTTTCGCGCGCCCACTCTGAATGAGCTTTACCGCCCGTTCCGAGTGGGCGACATCCAGACCAACAACAATCCTTACCTCAACGCCGAGCGTATGACCGGCGCAGAAGCTGGAGTCAACGTCACGGGATGCGACCGCAAGCTCGACTTGCGCGGAACTTTTTTCTGGAGCGACATCGTTGACCCCGTCCAGAACGTCACCATTAGCCAGACTTCATCGTTGATTACCCGGGAAAAAGAAAACCTTGGCCGCATACGTTCGCGCGGCATCGAGATCGACGGGGTGGTGCACGTCAAGCGCGACATTCAGATTTCCGCGGGCTACGAATTCACCGCCGCCACGGTCGTGAGTTATCCTTCGCCTCCTTCAGTTTCGCTGGTGGGCCTGGAGGTGGCGCAAGTGCCGCGCAATGTCTTCACCTGGGAAGCTCGCTACTGGAATCCTTCGCGGCTTCTGTTCAGCCTGCAGGGGCGCTTCGTGGGCCAGCAATTCGATGACGACCAGAACCAGTTTCCTCTGGATCGCTTCTACACCATGGACCTTGAAGTTGGCCGCGCCCTTACACGGCACCTCGAAGCATTTGCCGCTGCCGAGAATCTGCTCGACCAGCGTTACCAGGTAGCGCGCACACCCATCGTCAATATTGGCCCGCCCATCCTCTACCGCGTGGGACTTCGTCTGAACTTTCCCGCGGAACGTTAGAACCTGGCCAGCATCTAAGACAGCACTAGGAGGCCTATGCTTGCAGACCGAAAATGCGTGCCCTGCCGCGGCGGTATACCGTCGCTGAAGGGAAACAAACTTACGGAAATTCATCGGCAGTTGGAGGACCCGGGACGGTGGAACATCGTTGAGGAGCATCATCTCGTGCGCACCTACAAGTTCCCCGACTTCGGGTCGGCACTCGCCTTTGTGAATCGAGTTGGCGAACTGGCCGAGGAGCAGGGCCATCATCCCGACATTTTGCTGGGATGGGGCAAGGTCGAAATCACAATCTGGACGCACGCGGTGGACGGGCTGACCGAGTCGGATTTCATCCTGGCAGCGAAGATTGACCGGCTCGTCTGAACCGGGTGATCGACAATCCCCACAGCGCCGCGGGAATCAGCATCAAAACGCCCGCGACGCTGGCTACGTTCCGCGCAGCGAAACCCCAGTCCACAAAGCGTCCGGCAAGATACGCCCCCGCAGCGATGGTGAACATGCAGAGGCCGAGGTCGGCGGCGAACACGCGTCCGCGAAACTTGTCGTCGCTTTGCAGATGCAACAGCGTAGTCGAGAACACCCACACGATCGAACCTCCGGAGTGCGCCAGCATTACGCACAGACAGGCCTGCCAGAGATGCCCCGACACACCCAGCAGCGTGTATCCGGCGGCCGCTGCGAGGTATCCCCAAAAGATTGCGACTTCCAGGCGATGTTTCCAGTGCCCTGCCCAGGGAGCGGTGAAGAGCGGCCCGAGCAGCGCGCCTAGTCCGCGGGCGCCGAGCAGCAGGCTCATCCCGAGAAACGCGCCGCGTTCGGGCGCCATGCCGTGCCAGCGGACAGCGAACTCATTTTGTCCCATCACCGTGAAGAGCACCCAGCCCGGTCCGATGATCAGGATTCCGAACTTCACAAAGATCGTCGAACGCAAACGAACATGCGCCCGCACGTAGCGGATCCCGGCGAGGATCGGCGAAAAATCCACCAACTCTCGCGCCTCGAACCGGCGGCCGCCTTCGGCATGGGGCTCGGCGAAACGCATCCCCCAAATCAACGACGCTGAAACTACAAACGACAGTGCATTCAGCAGGAAGACTGCATCGCGGCCAAGCAGTGCCGCGACCACGCCTCCCAGCGTCGCGCCTACCATGAGATTGACGCTCCAGGTGGAGGAGGAGAGCGTGTTCGCCAGCACCACGTCTTCCCGCTCCACAATATTCGGGATCACGGCGTTGCGCGCCGGTTCGAAAAATGCGGCCAGCAAGGTTTCCGCCGTCAGCAGCGGATAGACCAGCCATACCATTGCTTTCGAGCGAATCAGCAGCATGCAGAGGACGATCAAGGTGCGTCCGATATCCGAGGCGATCATTACGCGCTTGCGCCTTAGCCGATCGTTCACCACGCCCGCGGTCGGTCCGATGAAAGTTTGCGGAAGGACTTGCAGCACCAGCGCCAGCGCCACCGATCCGGCGCGTCCGGTGAGTTGCAGCAGCAGGTTGTAGATGGCCAGCGTGTAAAACCAGTCGCCAAGTTCGCTGACTACCTGTGCGCTCCACAAGCGGCGAAAATTCCGGTTGCCGCGCAGCAGGCGCGCGTACGACGCGAACGACACGCGGCTAACTTCTATTTCGGGAGCAGGTTCCATGCGGACCTGCGATTAGAATTTCACAGCTTTGCCACCAATTCCAGAAAGTATTGGTGAATGCGCGGATCGTCGCTCAACTCCGGGTGGAACGTCGCCGCGAGCGTCTTGCCCTTGCGCACCATCACCGGGGCTTCGTCCTTACCTTCGGTCGCGATCACTTCGACGCCTTCGCCGACGCGTTCGATCTTTGGAGCGCGGATGAAGACCATTTCGATGGGACTGTCAAGAAATCGGCCTTCGCGGATGGAGCTGTCGATCTGGCGCCCGTAAGCATTGCGACGCACGGTGATATCGAGCGCGCCCAGGCCGGCCTGCTTCGGATTTTTCACTTCCGCGGCCAGCAGGATGCATCCCGCACATGTGCCAAACGTCGGCTTCGCGAGCACAAAATCTTTCAGCTTCGCGAATCCGTCTTCGCCGAGCAGCTTGAGAAAGGTGCCTGACTCGCCTCCGGGAATGATGAGGCCGTCGAGGTCATGCAGTTGCTCCGGCTTTTTGACCAGGACAACTTCGGCGCCGAGTTCTTCGAGACGGCGGCGATGCGCGTCGAAATCGCCCTGGAGTGCGAGGACTCCGATTTTCATGGTTGTTCGGTCGTTCGTCGTTGGTCAAGCTCGGTCGTTGGTCGTTCGTCGTTGGTCGTTGGCCAAAACGATGTGAGCTGATTTTATACGACTAACCGTGGCGACTCTGGTTTGCAGGGGATGCAAGGCATCGCGCGAGCGACCGGTTCGGCGTTGGAGGGGATTCGGGCTTGGGGTCGGAAGGCTCTTGTTTACTGTTGGGTTATTAACCCGTGTTTACCACTACCCCCTACCCCCCTGATATTAGAATCAGCGGGTTAGGCTGTGGAAAACTTTCAAAATCTAGAGCGCAAGGGGGTTATATGGAAAATATTCCGGAATAAGGAGTTAGGTCCAAAATCCTCCAAATTCCTCCCTTTCTTCCCGATTTGGGCGGGAATCGGGCGCCTCGGTCGCGCCAACAATAAGTTATCAAAGAGTACCTATGCAGCTCTTGCGAGATGCGTCTTGGCCGTCTCTGGAGACGGAAACACTTCTCGCTGCAACATTCTTTAAAGATTCTCGCATCGAGCCAGTTGGGCCGTATGTGAGCGTCATCACAGGTTGATTGTGATGAATCAGTACAGCCGCATCGCTGAGAACGAGGCCGTCCTCTTTCGCCGTTTACCGGCGCGATCGCGACAGTTTATGAACGGATTCGAACGACCGCACGGTGTGTAGGGCCCGCCCAAGCGGAGCTTGGACGGGCCACCCTCGGGAGTAAGGGGGTGCGGCTTAGGGTGGGCTACCCGCCTAGCGAATGGGTCAACGAACGTCAAAGGCGGCGGACAGGAGTGTCCGCCCTACACAAGCATCGCTACCAGCCGCGTGTCTGCAGGAGGTGGGCTTCATCAAGCGTAGACACGGCCAGCCCCTTCATCGCTCCCGACAGATTCTCGCTGACTTCGAGTAACACTTTAGGGTCCTTGAAGTGCGTTGCCGCCTGCACTATTGCTTTTGCGCGCTTTTCGGCTTCGGCGGGGTCGGCGAATTCGGTCGAGTTCTTCATGAAGATGCCTGAGCCTACGAAGACCGCTTCGGCTCCGAGTTGCATCACTAGCGAGGCGTCGGCTGGAGTCGCGATTCCTCCGGCGGAGAAATTGGGGACGGGGAGCTTGCCGTCTCGCGCCACCATTTTCACCAGTTCGTAGGGCGCTCCGTGCTCTTTGGCTTTGGCGTAGAGTTCTTCTTCGCCCAGGACGGTTAGGATTTTCATCTCCAGCACGATCTGGCGAATGTGGCGGACGGCGTGGACTACGTCTCCGGTGCCGGCTTCGCCCTTGGTGCGAATCATGGCTGCGCCTTCGGCTATGCGGCGCAAGGCCTCGCCCAGGTTGCGGGCTCCGCAGACGAAGGGGACCGTGAAGGCCTGCTTATCCACGTGATGCTGTTCGTCGGCGGGGGTTAGCACTTCGGACTCGTCTATGTAATCTACGCCCAGCTCCTGCAGGATCTGCGCTTCGGCGAAATGGCCTATGCGGCACTTTGCCATGACGGGAATATCTACCACGGCCATGATTTCGCGAATCTTTTTCGGCGAGGCCATGCGCGCTACTCCGCCTTCGGCTCGGATCTGGGCCGGGACGCGCTCCAGGGCCATCACGGCTACGGCTCCGGCTCGCTCGGCGATTTCGGCTTGCTTGGCGTCGGTTACGTCCATGATCACTCCGCCCTTTAGCATTTCGGCTAGGCCGGTCTTTAAGCGAAGGCTGGTGTTGTGTCCGTTGTTCTGCGACATGGGTCTACCCTCTTCCTGGCTTCATTCCAATTTTACAGCCGGTTTGCGATTCGCGGTATGCGGATCGTGATATCGCTCAACGGGGACGGGCGAAGACGCCGGTCGCTCCGCCTTTTAACTAGCGGTCTACAAATCTTGCGAACATTTTGTGCGGATCGATCGCTATGAACAAGCCTTGACTGCGGGCCAGCACTTCTCCTTTTTCGTTCAGGATCTCGGCCATGTTGATGTGCTTCCGGCCCTCGACCTTCACCTCGCGCGATTCCACGCGCAGCGGCTGTTGCAGCGGGACGGGCTTCAGGTAGTTCACGGTCATCTCGGAAGTCACGGCCACTACGTGACGCAGTTTGTTGACCTTGCCCATTGCCTCATCGAGGATGGTGGCGATAATGCCGCCGTGGGCGTGTCCCGGGGGTCCGGTGTAGCGCTTGCCCAGGCGGAAGCGGCAGACGAAACAGTCGCGGTCTTCGTCGTAGGTGAAGCGCAGGCGCATGCTGTCGGGGTTGTCTTTGCCGCAGGCGAAGCAGTAGTTCTTCTGCATTTTTATGTAGCGCGTGTCGTGTCCAGCCTGGTGTCGTCGAGCGTCGTGCTTCTTTGCAGCCATCGGAAGATTCTATCGTGAACCGGGGCTGGGATTGTGTATCATGTCGGGCGAATTATCGAGCGCTCAGGAGGTGGCCGTGTCTCCCGCAAAAGAAATACTCAGCCCTTACGCCGTTCATCCTGGCGTGGCCATGGTGCAAAAGTGGATCGAGGAGCTGCCGGGGAAGACCGGGCGGTCGCTTGAGGGATGGATCGCTCTTACGAAAACGTCCGGTCCTCCGACGGAGAAAGAACGCCGCGAGTGGTTGAAGCGAGAACATAAGCTGGGCGCGAATTCCGCGGCACGGATCGCGGAGCGGCTCGAAGGTAAAGGCACGGAGGAGGACTCGCCGGAGGCTTACCTGAAAACCGCCTCGGCATGGGTGGAGGCGCAGTACTCCGGGCCGCGTGGGGGCGTTGCGTCCGCTGTATGAGCAGTTGCTGACGCTTGGATTTTCTCTCGGCAAGGACGTGAAGGCTTGCCCGTGTAAGACCATGGTGCCGTTCTATCGCAATCACGTGTTCGCACAGATCAAGCCGTCGACGAATACTCGGATCGATCTCGGATTCGCGCTCGGAAACATGAAAACGCCGAAGCGGCTGATCGATACCGGCGGGTACGAGAGGAAAGACCGCATTACACGGAGGATTGAGATTAGGTCAAAAGCCGATATTGACGACGAGGTGACGCGCTGGCTGAGGAAGGCTTATGAGATGGATGAATAGGCACGCCTGTCGTTCTCCTTTATGAGCGATGGTCATTTCAGTATGACCATGTATGTTACAATGTGTCCATGAAGAAAATTGCGGCGGGAGAGTTCAAGGCACGGTGCCTGGCACTGATGGAAGATGTGCGGTCGACGCGGGAGCCGATTGTAATCACCAAGCGGGGGAAGCCGGTGGCTAAACTGGTGCCGGCGGAGAGCAAGAAAGACGGTTGGATCGGCAGGCTGAATGGCAAGATGCGTATCGTGGGTGACATTGAATCCCCCGTCGTACCGCTCGAAGACTGGGAAGCGCTACGGTGATTCTGCTCGACACTCACGTAGTGGCTTGGGCGGCGGATGACGAAAAGCGACTCTCGCGCGACGCCGCCTCGGCAATTCGGAGGGCACGCCGTGGCGAGGGACTTGCAGTCTCGGGGATAACACTGTGGGAACTTGCTCAGTTAGTGGCCTGTGGCAGGGTGCAGGTCTTTGGTTCGGTCGAAACCTCCGTGAGAGCGTTGATAGAGGACATGACAGTGCTGCCGATCACGCCTGAAATCGCAGCATTGGCAACCCAGTTCCCCGACGACTATCCCCGAGATCCGGCGGACCGACTGATTGGCGCAACGGCACGGGCAGAGGGGATGACGCTGGTCACGCGCGATGAGCGCATACGGCGGAGTCCGCTGATTCGGACGGTGTGGTGACGGTATCAGAGGAATATACGGATCGGCCTTTCCGCGGCCTTTATTGCAGTCGCTCAATCTCTTGCATTTCGAATCCTCAATAGAGCGCGCCAGAAAGGCCCGGACGGGCCAGAGGCCCGTCATCACACCAGCACTTCCTAGTCGTAGTACTCCAGCCCCAAATGCGTAATCAGCTCTTCACCCCTCAGGTGGCGCAACGTATTCTTCAGCTTCATCAGCTGGATGAACAGATCGTGCTCGGGATAGAGGCCCGGCGCGGTCATCGGGGACTTGAAGTAGAAGCTTAGCCATTCCTGAATGCCCAGACGGCGCAGCTCCGGCGTGCGCTGCGCTAGATCCAGGAAGAGCACCAGGTCGAGTACGATGGGCGCGGCTAGAATCGAATCGCGGCACAGGAAATCCACTTTGATCTGCATGGGATAGCCTAGCCATCCGAAGATGTCGATGTTGTCCCAGCCTTCTTTGTTGTCGCCACGCGGCGGGTAATAGTTGATGCGAACTTTGTGGAAGATATTGCCGTAGAGCTCGGGATACAAGGCCGGCTGCAGAATGTGCTCCAGCGCGCCTAGCTTCGACTCTTCCTTCGTCTTGAACGACCCGGGGTCGTCTAGCACTTCGCCGTCGCGGTTGCCCAGGATGTTGGTCGAATACCATCCGCTCAGCCCTAGCAGACGCGCCTTGAAAGCGGGCGCGAGGACCGTCTTCATCAACGTCTGGCCTGTCTTGTAATCCTTGCCACAGATGGGAACTTCGCGCTCATGCGCGAGTTCGAGCATTGCCGGTATGTCCACCGTCAGGTTGGGCGCACCGTTGGCGAAGGGCACGCCCTCCATGAGCGAAGCGTAGGCATACACCATCGAGGGTGCGATGTTTTCGTCGTTCTCTTTCATCCCTTTTTCGAGCGCCTTCAGGCTTTGGTGCGCGGCACTCTGCTCAATGAAGGTCTCGGTCGAAGCGCACCAGATGGTGATCAGCCGACTGGCTCCGCTTGACTTCTTAAAGTCGCGGATGTCCTGGCGAAGCTGCTCGGCCAGGTCCAGCTTGTTCTTCCCTTTCTTCACGTTCGGCCCGTCAAGTTTTTTGACGTAGTTGTGATCGAACACGGCCTTCAGCGGGTGGATGGCACTGAGCCGCCCTTTCACTTTGTCGAGGAGGTCGCGCTCCAGCACGCCGGCGTTGCGGGCAGCCGCGTACATGTTGTCTTCGAAAATGTCCCAGCCGGTGAAGACCAGATCATTGAGCCCGGCGAGAGGAACGAATTCCTTGATCTTCGGCGAGCGGCCATCGGTACGCTTGCCCAGACGGACGGTTCCCATCTGCGTGAGCGAGCCGATGGGGTGGGCGATTCCCTTGCGCACCGCTTCCACGCCCGCTACAAACGTCGTCGCGACTGCGCCCATGCCCGGGATCATCACGCCTAGCTTGCCAGTGGCGGGCTCGATCGCGCCGTCGTGCCCGGCGCTTTTGTGTGCTTCGCTTGGGGACCCGATGGACTTAACCTCGACGCTCGCCACCTTCTTCGCTGCTACTTTTACTGCGCTCTTCACTGCTGCTGGGGGGAACTTTTTCACCTTCGCCATATTTTGGCTGCTTCCTTGTAGGAACCGAGGGATGTATGCAAACTGATTATGTTCTCTCAGCCGGTGATCTTTTTGCAAACGCGCTCGCCTGAACCCCCGGGAAAACCACTTTAACGGCATGTGCAACGCATTGGGCGGAGGGCGCCGGTGAGTTTCAGGGAAAAATCTCGCCCGCCGGTGTGACCTTGATGGAATGAATTCCGGCAGCAAAGCCGTCGAGGAGGAGGTTGTGGTGCTCAATAATCTGCGAGGCGGTAAGAACCGGGTTATCGCGTGTGAGATGCGCGTCGGCTACCAGCGTCACATCGTAGCCCAGCGTAACCGAACGGCGGCAAGTGGTATCGATGCAGTATTCGGTCATGCCACCGGCAATGACGAGATGGCTGATCATGCGGGTCTGAAGTTCTTCCGCGAGTCTTGTTTCGAAGAAAGAGTCTGACGCCTTCTTTCTGATGACGGGCTCTCCACTGAGCGGGGGAACCGAAGGATGAATCGCCCACGCCGCAGTCTCGGCTTCGATGGGATGTCCCTTGGGACCGTCGTGCTGGATGAAGAAGACGGGCATTCCAGAGGAGCGCGCCTTGCTCAGCAGAACCGCGATATTCGACAAAACACGATCCTGCAGTTCCAGCGGCATCAGCCTCACCAGACCGACCTGAACATCGATTATCACTAGTGCGGATTTCAGTAGCGCGGATTTCACTCAGCCCTCTCCCTCTCCACCCACAACTGCCAAAAGCGCGTGAAGGCTCCCGGCGAAGGCGGCTTCCGTGCTGACCGCCCTGGCACCTACTTCCCGTCCAGATCTATGTTTTTGATCGGCAAGTCCCAATGGCCAATGAGGATTTCAAACCGGCGCTGTTCTTCCTTGGCATACGTGGTCTGGTCGGGCCAAAGCTGCTTCTTCAGCGCGTCTTCGTCGAAGGGCTCATTCGCGGCCGTCGAGTTCTTGAATACGATGGTCACGCGATAGTCCCAGCGCCCGTCTTCGGTCGTGTGATAACGCGGCTGGTCCATCCAGACTTTCAGGATGCGGCCCATTTCCACTTGCTTCTTCAGGAGCGGGTAGTGGTTCTTCTTGAACAGTTGCAGGAACTCGTCCGCATATCCCCATTTGGCCTTGTAATAGTATTCGACCACGAAGGGCTTTCCGGTTTCCGGCGGCGGCTGCGCCGGGAGAGATACTGGGAGTAGTGTCAGAAACAACAGAAGAAATCTCAATTTCATCGCTAATCTCCGTGGGGAGTGATTGTCGCATAGGGTGGGAAAAGGTTCAAAAGGGAGAGGTATCGCGGCTCCAGCTTCGGGCTAACGCCCTGCGATGCTAAGATTGAGTGTGCCCGCCGCTTGCCTCCGCCTCATCGCCATCGACATAGACGGCACCCTGCTCAATCCGGAATTCAAGATTTCCGAGACCGATCTTGCAACGCTCCGGCGCGCGCATGGCCAAGGCATCGAGATCATCCTGGTCACCGGACGCCGCCACACCTTTGCCCTGCCCATCGCTCAACAGCTGGGATTTGATCTCTGGTTGATCAGCTCGAATGGCGCCATCACCCGATCGCTGGGAGGCGAAACCTTTCACCGCGACCTGCTCCCGGAACCGACCTGCCGCGAACTGGTCCGCGTGATGCGGGAATTTCGTGGTCAGACAGTTCTGACTTTTGACAGCAATGATCTTCATGGCAATGATGATGCTTCGGGCAGCATCGTGCTCGAACGTCTGGACGCGCTGGAAGGCAGCATCCAGCGCTGGCTGGAGAAAAACAGGCAGTACATCCAGTTCGTGGTTCCGATCGAGGATGCGCTCACCTGCGATCCTGTGCAGGCCATGTTCTGCGGCCCGATCGCGCACATGCAACGGGCATTGCGAGTCCTCGGAAGCTGCGGCCTGCCCATCACAGTTTTGCGCACCGAGTACCCCGGCCGTGATCTCTCGATTGTCGATGTGCTCAACGCCGGGTGTTCCAAGGGACACGCGCTGGAGCGCTGGGCCAACTACCGGCGCATTACCCGCGAACAGGTCATGGCCATCGGTGATAACTATAACGACATTGAAATGCTTGTCTTTGCCGGCCACCCGTTTATCATGGGGAATGCATCCGAGGAGCTGCGTGCCCGGGGCTGGACGCTTACCTGCTCGAATGCCGAAAGCGGCGTAGCCGCCGCCATCGAGCACGCGCTCTACGGAAAAGCGCTTGACCCGGTGGTCGTGGAACAGATTCGCACACCACCTGCGATCGTGACCAGCTTGTGATGATTGGACGAGGATGATTTGCAGAGGATGATTTGCAGAGGATGATTCACAGAAGACGATTCGCGATTCGGGCTTGGAAAATTGCGCCGATGGGCGCCGCGCTTTTCTTTGATTTGGCCGTCGCCGTCGCTCTGCTCGCTCGTCCCGCTACTGCCGCCGAGTTGGCTATCCTCCGCAACGGCTTCACCATCCGCCACGAGCATCGCCTGGTGATGGGAGCAACGACTCGCCTCTATCTCGCTGCCGACGATTCCAACTTCACCGACGTGCCTACGGAGGAGATCACCGGCTACGAAAAAGATCTCTCCATACCGGTGCCACCGCCAGCGAGTTCGCACGCCTCCGTCCCCGCTTCGTCGGTGTCTGCGAAATCAGAGTTTGCGAGATCTGGATCCGTTAAATCCGGGCCTGCGCCCCCACTGAATGAAGTGGTGAACGTCGCCAGCGCCGCCTATCATCTTGATCCGGACCTGGTAAACAGCGTCATTCATGCCGAAAGCGGATTCAACGCGCATGCCGTTTCCCCCAAAGGCGCCCGCGGGCTCATGCAGTTGATGCCCGGTACCGCCAGCCAACTGGGCGTGAACGACTCCTTCGATCCGCAAGCCAATGTCACGGGCGGAAGCCGCTATCTGCGTGAACTTCTGGAACGCTACGATTTCGATCTGGTCAAAGCATTGGCCGCTTATAACGCGGGTCCCGAGCGGGTCGAGCAGTATCGGGGAGTGCCGCCATTTCGCGAAACCCGCGCCTACGTGGCCCGCATCGTGCACGAATACAACACCAAGAAGACTGCCCAGGAAAAAGCGGCGAAACAAAAAGCGGCCTCCGCTCGGGCGGCGAGCAAGGCTCCTAGCAAGGCTCCGAGCCACGCCCAAGGCACTGCGAAACCCACCGGCGGGACTGTCGCCGCCGGATCTCCGCGTTGATTTTCCCAAGGCGCACCATCCCAGCGCACACATCCCAACGTTGACCCTGCTTCCTCTCTCATTTACCTTCATTCCGGGGGCTTGCTCGCTGCAACTCAGTCACTCCTCTGCTTCGCGCCAAATAGTTAGCACCGCACCAGAGAGAATCAGCAAGGCGGAATGAATAGAACTGAATGAATAAAAAACGATACGCAGCCTATGCCGTCGTCTTTCTGGTTCTGGCCGCGCTGGTTTATCTGCAGTTTCGCACCTGGCGGGACTTCGAGTGGGCTCGGCTGTTTCAGTACGGGCTGAACTGGCGCCATATTTTTCACGGGGTAGCGCTCATCTACTTCGCCTATTGGCTGCGGGCGGTTCGGTGGAAAATTTTTCTTCGACCGGTACGCAAGCACGCCTCCCTGCTGGGATTGCTTCCACCCACTTTGATCGGGTTCACCGGACTCGCCTTGCTCGGCCGACCGGGGGAGTTGATTCGTCCCTATTTGATAGCCCGCCGAGAGAACCTCCCATTCGCCTCGCAAGTTGCCGTCTGGACCGTGGAGCGAATTTTTGATGTCGGCGGTTTTACCGTCCTGTTGGTGGCGGGCATTTTTCTGCCCTCGAAGCTGCGCGCCTTTACCGAAGCCGCGCCGCCGGAAGTCAGGGAGTGGATTCATCTCACGGGATACGCTCTGATGGCGCTCGTACTCGGTCTGCTTTCCGCAGCCGTGGTAATGGCCTACCGGGGGAATCGGATCGCGCAGTGGGTCGAAGGCCGCTTTTCCCATCTCGCCGAGAACCTGGGCCATCGCATCGCGCAAAAAATTCGCGAGTTTACCGTGGGGCTTAATACCATTCACGGCCCGTTCGCATTCCTCCAGGTGTCAGCCGTGTCGGTGGCGATGTGGTGGGTTATTGCCTTGTCTTACAAGGAAGTAACGCACGCTTATGGCGCACCTATGGCTGCCTTGAGCACTACCAAGGTTCTGCTGCTCATGGGTTCCAGCATGATCGGCTCCATGGTGCAGTTGCCCGGCGTGGGCGGCGGGTCGCAGCTGGCCACCATCAGCGCGCTCGACCACGTCTTTCATATTGTCCCCAAGGAACTCGCGGTCAGTTGCGGCATCATGCTGTGGCTGGTGACGTTTGTCGCCGTGGTTCCCGTGGGATTGCTGCTCTCCCATCGCGAACGGTTGTCGCTGCGCAAGCTTTCGGCGGAAACCGCACAGGCCGAGGAAGGCGCGGCGGTTGAGGAAGCAACGTAAATCGCCGATGGGTCAGCTTATTCGAATTTGGCATTCTGATCAGATACGCAACTTTTTCCAAGGCTGGTTCGTATCAACAGACACGAGGTGATCATGGAGACTCCCGCTCTGTCTCAACCCACTTCGGGCCGCTATGCTCGAGTTGCCAGTCCCATCCACACGATTTTGGTGATCGTCGTGTTGGGTGGTTGGTCGTTACTGGCAAAGATGTCTTCCGACCGACTCAGTGCGTCGTCTAATCCGAACCGCGTGCGTCTTTATTTGACCGCCATTTTCCTAGAGTGGTTCGTCTTCGCTATTGTGGTGGCGGGCGTGCGGTGGAGTGGCGCTTCTGTGCTCCTTGTTGTCGGAGAGCGTTGGCGTTCGGCCCGACAGGTGCTCCGCGATATTGGAATAGCCGCTGCGTTCTGGATTGTCGCGACGGCGTTACTTTGGCTATTTAGCAAGCTCCTGCGTGTCCCCGACATGCCTCACAATATGCAACTGATGCTCCCGCGTGGAGTCGCGGAGGTCGCAACCTGGATAGCGCTCTCCGTGAGCGCCGGTATCTGCGAGGAGACGATCTTTCGAGGTTACCTACAACGTCAGTTTGTGTCCCTGACTAAGAGCGCTCCCGCCGGCATTCTCATTTCTGCCGTGGCGTTCGGCGCGGCGCACGCCTACCAGGGTCCCCGGTTTGTGGTTCTAATCAGCCTGTTCGGAGCGATGTTCGGGATTCTGGCCTATTGGCGCGGAAGCGTTCGCCCTGGAATGATCGCCCATGCGTGGCAGGATTCATTGGGCGGAGTGATTGCTGGTTTAACCAGGCATTAGAGTATCCGCGGTATCAATGACGGGAACTTAGTTGCCGGGATTCGGTCCGCCTGCATCGCCTGCTACAATCGTGTTGATTCCAGAGTGCAACCAAGCGCATGAAATGCCCCTTCTGCGGGTTTGAAAATGACAAAGTCGTGGATTCGCGCGAGAGCAAGGAAGCGGATTCCATACGCCGCCGCCGCGAATGCCTGAAGTGCGAAAAGCGCTTTACCACCTACGAGCGCATCGACGAAATCCCTTATATGGTGGTGAAAAAAGACGGGCGCCGCGAGCGTTTTGACCGTCAAAAAGTGCTCAACGGCCTGATGCGCGCCTGCGAGAAGCGGCCGGTGCCGATCAGCAAGCTGGAACAGATCGTCAATGAAGCCGAGAGCTTCGTCATTGAGTCGGCCGAGCGCGAGCGCAAGACCAGCGAAATCGGCGAGCTGATCATGAACCGCCTGCGCCGCTACGACAAAGTCGCGTATGTCAGGTTCGCCTCCGTCTATCTGGACTTCAAAGACGTGCAGGAATTCATGACGGAACTGAAGGACCTAATCAAGGCGAAGGATAAAGAGAAAGAAGCGTCTGAACCAAAGGGAAAAGTCAAATCGGGTGATCGGGCGATCGAGAACCTGGGTTCCCGCGGGTTTTGATGACCCGATCACCCGTTCACCCAATGACCCGAGCCTTGTCTGACTATCTATGACCCACAAAGTTACCCTCATCCCCGGCGATGGAATCGGCCCCGAAGTCATTCAGGCCACGGTTCGCATGGTTGAAGCGACCGGCGTCAAGTTCGAATGGGAAAGCTTCGCCGCTGGCGCCGAAGCCTTTGAAAAATACCACGATTACATTCCCAAGGAACTCAGCGAATCGATCGAGCGCACCCGCGTCGGACTGAAGGGTCCCGTGACTACGCCGATCGGCGGCGGCTTCTCCAGCATCAATGTCGAACTGCGCAAGCGCTTTGAACTGTTCGCCAACTTTCGGCCCATCCGCAACCTGCCGCATATTCCCACTCGCTATCCGGGCATCGATTTGATCGTGGTGCGCGAAAATACCGAAGGACTTTATTCCGGCATCGAACACGAAGTTGTTCCCGGAGTGGTCGAGAGCATCAAGGTGATCAGCGAAAAGGCTTCCACTCGCATCTCGCGTTTCGCCTTTGAGCATGCCCGCAAGAACAAACGCAAGAAAATCCATTGCATCCACAAAGCCAACATCATGAAGATGTCCGATGGATTGTTTCTGCGCTGCTCGCGCAACGTCGCGAAGGAATATCCCGAGATCACCTACGGCGAGCACATTGTCGACAACACCTGCATGCAATTGGTGATGAACCCGTACCAGTACGACATGTTGCTGCTGGAGAATTTCTACGGCGACATTATTTCCGATCTGTGCGCCGGACTGGTCGGCGGACTTGGTCTGGTGCCCGGCGCGAATTTCGGCCACGAGTGCGCCATCTTCGAAGCCGTCCATGGCTCGGCGCCCGATATTGCCGGAAAGAATATTGCCAATCCTACGGCCGTGTTGCGATCCGCGCTGCTTATGCTGCGCCATCTCGGCGAGGTCGACGCGGCGTGGAAGATCCGCAACGCCATCGATGAGGTCTACCGGGACCGCAGCAAACTTACACGCGACGTGGGCGGCAGCGCGGGTACCTCGGAGTTCGCCGACGCCATTATTCAGGCACTGGAATCGCAGGCATCCACCGCGGTAGCGCCGTAAAGACGCGGCTTTCCGCGCCCAGGCGGCCGTATATACAACAGCAGCCAGTCCTCTGTTAAACTGATGCGTTTCGGGGAACGTGCCGGACGAGACTGTATCGCCGGTTGTTCCTGGGGGCTATCGTGAAGGGCATCGAAATCCCGTACCATCGCGGACTGCACCGCTTCGCCATCTTCACCGCATGCGCCACCCTCGTCCTGATCGTTGCCGGAGCGCTGGTCACCAGCAATGACGCCGGCTTATCTGTCCCCGACTGGCCAACCACCTTCGGCTCGTTCTACAAAATGCCCGCCATGGTTGGCGGCATAAAGTACGAACATGGCCATCGCATGGTGGCAGAGTTCGTCGGACTGCTCACCATCATCCTGGCCGTCTGGACCTGGGTAGCAGAAAAACGCCACTGGCTGCGCCTTCTGGGCCTGGCCGCGCTTGCGACCGTCATCTTGCAAGGCATTCTCGGCGGACTGACTGTCTTATTTTTTCTGCCCGCACCCATCTCCAGCGCGCACGCCGCCGTGGCGCAGACGTTCTTCTGTATCGCCGTCGCGATCGCCGTCTTCACCGGGCGCCGCTGGGTCGAAGAAGAACCGCGCGCCGAACTCGACCAGCGCCGTCCCGCTCTTTTTACTTTGACCGTGCTCTCGATTTTTGTGCTCTATGTGCAGCTGATCCTGGGAGCCATGTTCCGCCACCACGGCTTGAGCTGGTGGCCGCACGTCATCAACGCGGCCGTCGTGGCCATCGTCCTCTCCTGGACTGCGGTTCGCGCCATCTCCGTCTACCCGCAGGTGGACGCCGTCCGCCGTCCGGCAATCGCCATGCTTGGCCTGATGGTCGCGCAGCTCTGCCTGGGATTTCTCGCCTTCATCACCCGCGTCATGTGGGGAAGAGACGCCTTGCAGCCCGAACTGCCCATGGTGACCTCGACCGTAGTCCACGTCGCCGTAGGAGCGCTGCTTCTCGCGACGACCGTTGTTCTAGCCATCCAGGTTTGGCGGCACGTCCCGGTTGCATTCGAAGAGCGCGTCCCCGGCCAGGATCAGAAACCGGTCGCCGCATAGGTTGGATCGGGTCATCGAGCCATCTAAACCCAGCAAAGATTTGGTTTTCGATCACCCGATGACCGATCACCCGATCAGCTCTGGATGATAATCCTCCCGTTCCCGCGTAGAATGGCCTGTGGCTCCGAACTCAACTGCCATCGACTTCGCTCCGCCGGCCCGACCTGCCAAATCCGCTGGTCAGCCCATCATTGCCGTTCGCGATCTGGTCCACCGTTATCAGGAGCGCAACGCGCTCAACGGTGTCTCCTTCGACGTTCACCCCGCCGAACTTTTCGGACTTTTGGGCCCGAACGGCAGCGGCAAGACCACTCTGTTCCGTATTCTTTCGACGCTCATGGTCCCCACCTCCGGCAGCGCCACCATCGCCGGCTTCGACGTGGTACGCCAGCCCGGAGCGTTGCGCCGGCACATCGGCGTCGTCTTTCAGGCGCAGAGCGTCGACGCCAAGCTCACGGCTTACGAAAACCTCTGGCATCAGGGACACCTCTACGGCCTGCGCGGCCCCGAGCTCAAGGCACGAATCAATGAAATCCTGACGCGCGTCGGATTGCTCGACCGCTCGGCCGATCGTGTAGAAACTTTCTCTGGAGGCATGCAGCGGCGCATCGAGCTTGCCAAGGGTCTGCTTCATCATCCCGAGGTTCTGCTGCTCGACGAGCCCACTACCGGCCTCGATCCTGGCGCCCGGCGCGATCTTTGGCAATACCTGCAGATCCTTCGGGATCAGGAGCGCGTCTCCGTCATCGTGACTACGCACCTGATGGAAGAAGCCGAACGCTGCGACCGGCTCGCCATCCTGAATGAAGGCAACCTGGTGGCGCTAGGCACGCCCGAGGCACTGACCCGCGAGATCGGCGGCGACGTCATTCTGCTGGAAGCGCGCGACCCGCAAGTGTTGGCCGACCAGATTCGCACCAAGTTTCACGTCGATGCCACGGTCATGGATAAGCAGGTCCGCACCGAAATCGAAAACGGACATCGCTTCGTTCCCGACGTAGTCGAAGCTTTCCCCGGAGAAATCCAGTCGCTGAGCGTGAGCAAGCCCACGCTGGAAGACGTTTTCATCCACCGCACCGGCCACCGCTTCTGGAGCGAAGACGCCGAAGCGGTGCCGGAAGCCGGTAAGAAGGGCAAGAAGAAAAGCACAAAGAAGCTCGATCACTGACGCTGCTAAACTTAGAGCCAATGGCAACCCGTAGCGCGACCTTTCCCGCAACCGCTCCCGCATCTGCCGGAGTTCTGCTGCCCGCCTTTACACTCTGGTGGCGCGAAGTCGTACGCTTCTACCGTCAGCGCGCGCGTGTGGTCGGCGTAATCCTTTCTCCCCTCTTGTTCTGGATCGTGCTCGGATCCGGTTTCGGAACGTCTTTTCGTTCCGGACAGGCTGCCGGCCAGCAGCACTATCTGGATTATTTCTATCCCGGCACGCTGGTGATGATCGTCCTGTTCACTGCGATTTTCACTATGATGTCGGTGATCGAAGACCGCAACGAAGGCTTCCTGCTTTCGGTGCTGGTGGCGCCGGTGCCGCGCGCGGCTATTGTTCTGGGAAAAGTTTTGGGCGGCACCACGCTGGCCGCCGTCCAGGGATTGATTTTCCTGGTCTTCTCGCCGTTCGTTGGCATACACCTGACTTTGGCTTCGTTCGGGCTGATCGTCCTCACCGTGTTTCTGGTGTCGTTTGCCCTGACCGCGCTTGGCTTCGCCATCGCCTGGCCCATGGATTCCACGCAAGCCTTTCACGCCATCATCAATTTGTTCCTGATTCCGCTGTGGCTGCTTTCAGGAGCGCTCTTTCCTCTGTCCAAGGCTTCAGGATGGATTCGCTGGCTCATGTACGCCAATCCGCTGACCTACGGCGTCGAAGCGCTGCGCACGCTGATGTATCCCGAGGCGCCCAGCACATTCCCGCTACCCGCATCGATTTTGACGTTACTGCTGTTTGCGCTGTTCATGTTCGGGCTAGCCTTCGCGCTGGCGAACCGGCGCACGACGAAGCCCGCAGCGTAGGGCAATTTTCTAATCTTGTAATTTGGTAATTTTGTAATTTGAGAACGAGAAGATCGGCCGCTTCTAGATTACAGAATTACCCGATTACCAAATTACAAAATGTCCTTAGACATTCTTGCCCTGGCCGCGCACCGTGACGACGTGGAACAGACCTGCGGCGGAACTCTGCTCAAGATGGCCGCGCGCGGATATCGCACCGGCATCCTCGACCTCACGCAAGGCGAGATGGGGACGCGCGGTACCGCTGAAGACCGCGCGCGCGAAGCGGCGGAGGCGGCGCGCATCCTGGGAGTCGCCTGGCGACACGCACTCGATATTTCTGACGGGCGCGTCGAAAATACCTGGGAGAATCGGCTGAAGGTCGTCCGCGTACTTCGCGAGCAGCGGCCGCGGGTGCTGATCCTTCCCTATTGGGAGGGACGGCATCCGGATCACTACACGGCGTCGGTGCTTGGATATGAAGCGGCGTTTCTCTCGGGACTGGCCAAGCTCGCCGTCAGCCATCAGCCGTCAGCCATCAGTGACCCCGGTGGCGATTCGGCTGCGCCTCATCGTCCTTTCAAAATTATTTACGCCAGCCTGTATCGCGACGTGCGGCCCACTTTTGTCGTCGACATCAGCGAACAGTTCGAAGCGCGCATGGCATCGCTAATGGCTTACAAGTCTCAGTTCACTGACCAGCAGGCCGGCAGCGGAATCTTTCCGGCGCAAAAGGAGATTCGAGCGCGGGTGGAGTCCATGGCCCGCTTCTACGGCATGATGGGCGGCGTCACCTATGCCGAGCCGTTTGTGCAGAAGGAAGTCGGGCTGGTGGATGACGTGATGGCGATTCCGGTGAAGTCGATTTAACCCCCCTTATAAATGAGCGAACGACTCATTCAGATTTTGCCTCGGCGTGTACTCGCAGTCGTAGGAGTGTTTGCTGGAGGAGCATCATCTTAACCGAGGACAAAATCATGTACCCAAGCCGGCCGTATTTCATCTAACCCGGAGATTGGGTTAGCCTGAGATGCCATGAAGAAGAAGATCGGGTTTGCAGTAGCCATGGTGCTGGTCGGACTGGCATTGTTGTCCACTCGCTACTATATGGTGGACTTGCCGGTATGGCATTTCTTTGGCGGCGGCAAAGGGCCCGACCCCGTGACCTTGCACCTGCAGGGGGAATTCGTGGAGAGCAATCTGGGCGCGGCGGAAGAGCCGGCCGGATCACTTACCGTGCGCATGATTGCGCAGCAATTTGTTTTCGTGCCTCAGTGCATCGTTGTCCCTGCAGGCGTTCCCATTACGTTTCGAATTACCAGCGCCGATGCCGTGCACAAGCTGAGCTTCCTGGGTACGAACTACGGCCTCGAAGCTGTGCCTGGAGTGGTCACCGAGGAGACCTTTACTTTTGCGAAGGCAGGGGAATTCAAGATCCCCTGCCATGAGTTCTGCGGCGCCGGCCATTACGCGATGAGAGGCCATCTGAAAGTGGTGCCTCGAGATCAGTTTGCCTCCTTGCTTCCGGGCGAAAGGCGGACTTGTGAGCCACGCTAGTCAGGGTGTGCGCCTGCGAATCGGGGCCCGATGGCCTGGAACCCTGTTGGTTCTGCTTGCGATTACGCTCTTATTGTCGGGAAGGGATTCTTCCGCGCAGAAAGAGAATTCCGAGCCTCCGGTTCGCATCCCTTCAGACGTGGCCTGGACCGAAGAAACCCTGACGATTATTTCCAGGGGCGACGCTTTTCGCGGACTGCTCCTCGCCCGGCGCTGCAATCATTGTCATGGCGAAGAGGGCTTCAGCTCCGTTCCCGGCTTCCCCAACCTGGCGGGCGAGGACCGCTTGTCGTTCTGGAAACAGATGCAGGATTTTCGATCCGGCAAGCGTACATCACCCGTGATGCAGGGCATCGCCGAGGGATTTTCCGCGCGCGACGCGGCCGATTTGGCGGCGTATTACGCCATGCTGCCGACGGCAAGCGATCCGCAAGATAACCGCTCGTTTCCGCAGTCCATGTCCGACTCCGCGCGTGCCTCGATGGCCATCCGCCTCATTGTTTTCGGAGATGGGCAGCGCGGCATCCCGCCCTGCCAGTCATGCCACGGTCCGGTGAGTTATGTGAAGGGAGCTCCCCCGCTCGCTACCCAGAACGGCGCTTATCTGGAGGAGCAGCTCGAGCATTTTTCCAATGGCGATCGGGCCAACGATATTAACGTTCGGATGCGTAGTATCGCGAGACAGTTAACGGCGGAGGAGAAGACGGCAGTTTCGGAATACTACGGCGCCGGACATGGGCCGGGAGTGAACTCACGGTAGTGTTGAGGATCCCGCCCTTCGCGATAGGGCGGGCCACCCGCCGGAGTTCCCGCCGTATAATAACCGGTTACTCATAACAGGAGATTTCATCATGGCCACTCTTACCGAACCCGCCACCCCGACTCAAACCAAGACCCGCATTGAATCCGACAGCATGGGGAAGATCGAAGTCCCGGCGAATGTTTACTGGGGGGCGCAGACGCAGCGCTCGCTGCTGCATTTCAATATTGGGCGCGACACTATGCCTCCGGAGCTGATTCACGCTTTTGGCACGCTCAAGAAGGCTTGCGCTCTGGTGAATCAGGACTTGGGCAAACTGCCTGCCGACAAGGCTAAGCTCATCGTCGAAGCCGCCGACGAAGTCATCTCCGGCAAGCTGGATGACCAGTTTCCGCTGCGCATTTGGCAGACCGGCAGCGGCACGCAGACTAACATGAATGTGAATGAGGTCATCTCGAATCGCGCTATTGAAATTGCGGGCGGGGAAATGGGATCGAAGAAGCCGGTGCATCCGAACGATCACGTCAACATGTCGCAGTCGTCGAACGATACGTTTCCGGCGGCCATGCACATTGCGGCGGCGGAGCGGGTGAAGAACGCTTTGATCCCGGCGATCAAGACGGTGCGCGATGCGATTTTGGCCAAGGCTCAGGAATTCCATGACGTGGTAAAGATCGGACGCACGCACCTGCAGGATGCCGTGCCGCTGACTTTCGGGCAGGAGTTCGGCGGCTGGGCGAGCCTGCTCGATCGCGACATCAAGCGCCTGGAGCAGGTGCTGGAGGGCCTTTACGATCTGGCGATCGGTGGGACCGCGGTGGGGACGGGACTGAATACGCATCCCGAATTCGCGGAACGCGCAGCGAAACAGATTGCGCAACTCACAGGGCTTCCCTTCCGCTCCCATGGCAACAAGTTCGCCGCGCTTTCGGCGCACGATGAAATCGTGTTTGCGCAGGGCGCTATGGAAACTTTGGCCGCTTCGCTGATGAAGATCTCTAACGATATCCGGTGGCTGGCTTCCGGTCCGCGGTGCGGGCTGGGCGAGCTTTCGATTCCGGAGAATGAGCCGGGATCGTCCATCATGCCGGGGAAGGTTAATCCCACGCAGTGCGAAGCGATGACTATGGTCTGCGTGCAGGTGCACGGAGCTACGGCCGCGGTGGGATTCGCCGGATCGCAGGGCAACTTTGAACTTAACGTGTTCAAGCCGGTGATGATCTATAACTTCCTGCATTCGGTCACGCTCGTCACCGACGCCTGCCACGGCTACGTGGAGTACATGCTCAAGGGGATTGAAGTCGATCGCGCCAAGGTGGACTTCTACGTTAAGAATTCGCTGATGCTGGTCACGGCGCTGGCTCCGAAGGTGGGATACGACAAGGCGGCGCAGATTGCGCACGTGGCGCACGTCGAGCACTCGAGCCTACGCGAGGCGGCGTTGAAGCTGAAACATCTCACGGGTGAAGAGTTTGATGCGCTGGTTAAGCCGGAGAAGATGACGCATCCGTAGAGATTGCTCGGTTGCGGGGGACAGCCCCGCCACCACACGGTCGCTTTGCTACTTTGGCGTCGCGCTGATTGGTACCGGCGCATTTTTCGGTGTGCTCAGGTAGCCGGTGATCTTGTTCTTGTCCACTGACCAGACTACGAGTTCATACAGCATGTGATCGCGTCCGGTGTAGAACTGCACGGGCTCGCTCTGGTTCTTGTCTTTTTTCTCGATGGTTTTGTCGTCGGCGGTGACGTCCAGCGAGTACTTGCCGCGTTTGGGATCGGTCTTCTTGAGCTGCAAGGCCACGGTAGAGAATGCCTGCGGCTTGGCTCCCTTCAGCAAGGTGAACTCGTAGTATTGGCGGTCGCCTTTGTGTTTGAGGGCTTCCAGATCGCCGCGTGTATTGGCGATCAGTCCGCTCTGCACATTGAGATCGCCCATGGTGGTCTGCAGTTTCGCGATGGTCGCCTCAAGCGATGCCTTGGTGGCGGCCACATCGGTCTTTACGCCGCCGACATCGGTCTTCACGGAGCCAACTTCTCCGGAAACGGCGCTCACATCTTTCTTCTCTTGTTCCGCCTGTGCGGCAATGCTTGCGGCTGCGGCTTGTTGCTGGCGCTGCAGTTCGTTAGCACGCGTCGCCAATTCTTTTTTGGTCATGCCCAGTTGCTGGGCCAGGGTCTCAGAATCGGCTTCGGCGGACTGCATGCGCTTGGTCAGATCGCCAATTTGTTTTTGGCTGGCGGTCTGATCTTGCGTGACCTTTTCGAGCTTGCCGTGCTGGTCGTAAATGAAAAACGCCGACGCGCCGGCATAGGCAACGGCCAGCACGATAAGGATCCATTTGCCGACGTTGCTCTGCGGCTCGGGGTGGTAGACGGTCGGTTCGCCTTCAGACATACGTGGGCTCCGGTTGAATTGTGGACTGTAGAACCTATTGTTTGTGAGATGAGCCTTGCTGTCAATTGCGTTTCGGGTTCTTGGGCGGACGCAACTTGCGCGACCCGTTCTTCGGACCTGACTGAAGGTCGGCGGAGAACCGGGCGTCCCACCCGGTGGGAGCCTTCGACTGAGGTCAGGGCAGGCGGGCGAGACGCCGTTTCTCCATAGATTCAGGGTATATACTGAATCGTTTTCGGCGATCATTTCTTGAGTACGCGCGCCCAGCGCGCCAGAAAGGTAACAGACTATGGCTTCTCCCGCAGTGGCTTTTGCCCGCAATAATCAACCGCGTTTTCTTGATGAGCTGAAGAACCTTCTTCGCATCCCCAGCGTCAGCACGCTCGATGAACACAAAGGTGACGTGCTGAAGGCGGCAGAATTTGTGGCCGCTGAGCTGCGCCGCATTGGGATGGACAATGTCGAGATCATCCCGACCAAAGGACATCCGCTGCTCTACGCCGACTGGCTGCACGCGCCTGGCAAGCCAACCGTTCTGATGTATGCGCACTACGATGTGCAGCCGCCCGATCCTTTGGACGAATGGCACACGCCGCCGTTTGAACCGACGGAACGCAACAATAACATCTACGCGCGCGGCGCGGTCGACGACAAAGGGCAGCTCTGGATGGAAGTGAAAGCGCTCGAGTCTCTGATGCAGGCCCATGGGGGCAAGCTGCCAATCAACGTGAAGATCATTTTTGAAGGCGAGGAAGAAGTGGGCGGCGAATCGATTGCCGAGTACGTCCGCAAACAGAAGGCGAAGTTGAAGGCGGATTTCGCGCTGGTCTGCGACACGGAACTGTTCGCGCCGGATATTCCAACTCTTTGCGTCGGACTGCGTGGCCTGGTGTACACGGAGATTGAAGCGTTCGGGGCCAAGACCGACCTGCACTCCGGCGTGTATGGCGGCGCGGCGCCGAATCCGTTGTTTGCGCTGATTGAGATCATCAGCAAGTTGAAAGATGCGAAGGGGAAGGTGCTGATCCCGGGCTTTTACAAGAACGTCAAAGTGCCCAGCAAAGATGAGTTGAAGGCGTGGAAACGGCTGCCTTTCAACGAAGAGCGCTATCGCAAAACCGAAGTCGGCTCCAAGGTGCTGACCGGCGAGCCGGGATATTCGGTGCTGTATCGGACTTGGGCGCGTCCAACGCTGGAGGTGCACGGCATGCCGGGTGGGTTTGTGGCTGCGGGAGCGAAGACGGTGATTCCGGCGAAGGCATCGGCCAAGGTTTCCATGCGACTGGTGCCGAACCAGGAGGTGGACGACATCCTCAAGCGCTACACGGCATTCGTCAAAAAACTGACACCCAAGGGAATCGACCTCAAGATCAAGGTTTGGAGCAAGGGGCCGGCATCCGTGGTCGGCACCGACAACCGGTTTATCGAAGCGGCTACCGAGGCGCTGCACGACACGTTCAAAAAAGAAACCGTGTTTATTCGCTCCGGCGGTTCGATTCCGATCGTGACCGATTTCCAGGACGTGCTGAAGATTCCATCGGTCATGATGGGGTTTGGGCTTCCCGACGACAATTTGCATGCTCCGAACGAGAAGTTTCACATCCCGAATTTCCATCGGGGGATTGAAACGATTTGTTTGTTCTTTGAGAAGCTGGGGTAAGTTCGGGTCTAGCAGGTTGCGGAAAAACTCGATGTGAAGCGGACGCAGTACCACGAAACTCTCTTGTTTCCACAGCACAACCTGATAAGAAGAAGGCATGCGCGGAAAAGACGAGCAACAGTTGGACGT
>Ga0181523_10000419_pt1 | contig 47773 bp, 28 predicted proteins | sample PEATcosm2014_Bin_43_FD_119752 | JGI IMG/M metagenome (GOLD analysis project Ga0181523, IMG submission 119752) | Peatland microbial communities from MTU Mesocosm Facility, Houghton, MI, USA - PEATcosm2014_Bin05_30_metaG | ecosystem: Environmental > Terrestrial > Soil > Wetlands > Peat | place... | reverse complement strand
GCAGGTTGTAGTTCATCTCCTCCATCAAGAGCCGTTCGCTCCGCCGCGAGTACAGCACTTGCAGCAACAGCGCCCGCAGCAGCCTCTCGGGCGCAATCGACGGCCGTCCCCCCGCCGCATACAACGCGTCGAACTCTGGCGATAACTCCCGCAATGCCGCATCGGTCATGGTCCGAATCTGACGCAGCGGATGATCCGCTGCAATCCGCTGCTCCGCACTCCCATAGCTGAACACCGCTCCCTGCTGCTCGTCATTTCCTCGCATCCCTACTCTCTTATCAGCTTTCCTTGTGCATCTCTCGTTCGAAACGCGATTCCCCAACGACTTTTTCCGCAAGCTGTGAAGCCGTGCCCTTCCCAAACCCTATGCTGCTCAAAACCAAATTCATGAAACCAACTCTAATACGCTTTCCGTTTTCCTGCTGTGGCCTCGACCGAGGCCCGGTTTAGTGCTTTCAATGCTCACAGAAAGGCGCGCCGGTCTGGGCTGCCACCTGAAGCACGGCGCCCTGTCCGGGGATGCCGATCATAACCGTCATCTCGCCCATGACGATGGGGTTGGCTGGGCCCATCGCCAGGCCGGGGACTTCGACCACGATGTCGCCCAGGCGGCAAGCCATCATGTTGTTGATAAGAACGGTGGGGCTGCCCATCATGACCATGCCTACGCCATCGGCGCCGCTGACGCTTACGGCGGGGCAGGCGTGCTGGTCGATCAGGGCGCGCCAGGCGGGCAGGTTCCCGATGAGGACGTTCGGGCTGCCGGGGCCGGGCGCGAGGGGGGCGCCGTGAGTGGTCGAGTCGGTGATGCGTGCTGCTGGAGGCATTGTCTGTCCTTGAGCTTCTTATGTCATCCTCTGCTTGATCTTACTTAGTTCATCTTTTAGTTCATCTTTGTGCCTTTGCTGCCGTCGTCGGCTGTGTCGGGATCTTTGGGGTCGGTCGGGGCAACCGGGGGCTGCGGGTTCGCGTCGGCCGCGCTGCCAGCCGAGCCGCCACTGTTGATTAACACCATGGTGCCCTGGATGGTTACCCCGGCGGGGCCGATGTCGACAAAGCCGCCAGAGCCAATCAGAGATAACTGCATGCCCGCTTCGATGATGACCTTCATGCCGCCTTTGAGGTGAATGACCTGACCAGCCTCCATGGCGTGGTTGGTGCCGATTTTTTCGTCGCGCGATTGTCCTACTTGCAGGGACACGCTGCCGCCAATTTTTTCCTTGTGGTCACCGTCGACTTCGACGGACTTGTCGCTGGTGATCTTCTCCATTTGCTTGCCGCCGATTTGCAGCGACATATCGGTTTCGATCTTCTCGAAGTGATTGCCTTTGACGTGTCCGTGTTTGTCGCCCTCGACGAGCTCTTGCTGGTTTACGTGAACGATCAGGTGCCTATTATTTCCGACGTACTCGCGCGCATCGTTCTCTACGCGCTGATCCATGTCTTTTTCCGCGTTCATGAAGAACTGCTCGCTGCCGGTCTTGTCTTCGAGGCGAATCTCGTTGAAATTCTTGGTGGCTCCGTTCTTGGAACTGCGGGTGATGACGCCGCTGCGGGTGTAGTTCGCGGGCAGTTCGTAGGGAGGCATGTTGTCGGCGTTGTAGACGGAGCCGGTAACCAGCGGCCGGTCGGGATCGCCCTCTAGGAACTGGACCACGACTTCGTGACCGATGCGGGGCCAGAAATGGGCCCCCCAGGAAGCCCCGGCCCAGGGTTGAGAGACGCGAATCCAGCAGGAACTGTTTTCGTCTTTCTTGCCGAGACGGTCCCAGAAAAATTGGACGTGAACCCGTCCGTACTTGTCGAGGAAGCTTTCTTCGCCGCTCTTGACGGTGACGACGGCGGTCTGAGGGCCGGAGACCACGGGCTTGGGGGTCAGGCGGCGGGGCCTGATCTTGGCGTCGGACCTTACGCAAACGAAGCTGTTTTGATAGGGGGCGGAGGCGCGTCCGGAAATGTAGTCGGGATTCTGGCCGGCTGAATAACTGAGCGAGGTGAGAACGTATTCTCCGCGCGACTTAAAATGTTTTTTTAGCTTGAACTTGCAGCCGCTAACGAACTGGCGACAGGAGGAGGAGCCTTCGAAGATTCTGCCAGGAAGTTCTTCTTCTTCGAGGCGGATCCTGTCCAGCTTTTCGCCTTCCGATTGCACCTGCCCAAGGCGCGCATCGGGCGCGTTGAAACGCTGCGCGTACTCACCGGGGTAGTCGTACATTTCCAGATCGCCGTCGCCTAACGATACTTCAAGGTCTTTGCTGGGCAGTTGGAAATTGTGGTCGCGCAAGACGTATTTGCGGGGGCGGATTTCTCCTTCGCCGGTCCAGTGGGTGACGACGTCTTCGCGCTCACCCATGCCGCCTTCCGCTTCGTAGAGCACTTCGTTGGGGCTGGGTATGTCGCCAAATACGGAAGCGTCGTCGGCGAATATGAGAGTGTGCTTGTCCTTGGCGTGCTCGAAGAAATAGAAGATGCCGTCTTGTTCCATTAAGCGAGAGACAAAATTGAAGTCGGTCTCGCGGTATTGGGTGCAGTAATCGAGAGAAATGTGGTCGCCTTTGGTGTTGTCTTTGTAGTCTTTGAAGCCGGCGGCGTCAAAGACGGCTTTCAGGATCTCGGGCACGGATTTGTTCTGGAAGATGCGGCAATCGCTGCGTTGCGAAAGCAGCCAGAGCCAGGGCACAACCTCGGCCTGAAAATGCTGGAAACGCTCTTCGCGGCCTCCGGCGGAAAGGCGGCTCACGATTCCGTGAAAGTACCGTATTCTGTCGCCTTCGGACAAGATTGAGACCGCGACGGGCTGCTTCAGGAGTTGTTTGGCAGTGATGGAATTCTTGGCGGGCGCAAGCAAATCGAGGCGGAAGCGAAAGAGCCCGGATAGAGATTCGGAACCCGACAATCCATTAATGACAAGCGCGTCCGGGCCGAGCGGGGTGGTCAGCTCGAGGAGCCTGGCGTCCTGCTTCAACTGTGCGTCTGGCATGGTTATCTGCCTCGCATCCCAGGTATCTGGGAGTATGCAACGGTTTCAGAGTCTTGAACAGCCGATTGTGCTTCCTCAGCAAACTCTTACAACCGGTTTTAGCGGCTTGACTGCTCAACCCATCTAAGAAGCCAGCTCCATCTGTGCGTCACCGCACCAAGAATATACGAACTTACCGTCAGCACCGATGCCGACGGAAATCGAATTCAGTTCTTTTCCTTCGGCGATTCGAGCCAATAATTCGCGAGAGATTTCGGGCAGGAGCGTGTTACTCAAAATGTTATCGACGTTGCGGGCTCCGCTTTCGACCTCCGTACAGCGCTTGGCAACCTCGCCGATGAGCACGTCATCCACTTGCAGATCGATCTTGTGGTTCTCTTTCAGGCGTTTCTTGATTTTGTTCAGCTTCAACAGGACGATTTTGCGAAGCGCTTCATCGCGAATCGGAAAGTACGGAATGATCAGCATGCGTCCCAGGAAAGCGGGCTTGAAAATCTTGTTGAGTTCGGGCTTGAGCGCCTGAACGATACCGTCGGGGCCGGGCGCGGTTTCGGGGTCGGCACACAGCTTCATGAATGTGTCGGTGCAGGCGTTGCTGGTGAGGAGGATGATGGTGTTCTTGAAATCGATTTCCCGGCCTTCACCATCTTCCATGTGGCCCTTGTCGAACACCTGATAGAAGAGTTCCAGAACGTCGGGGTGCGCTTTCTCGACTTCATCGAGCAGGACGACGGAATAAGGACGGCGTCGGACCGCTTCGGTAAGCACGCCACCCTCGCCGTATCCGACATAACCGGGAGGCGAACCCTTCAGCGTCGAGACGGTGTGGGGTTCCTGGAATTCCGACATGTTGATGGTAATCAGATTCCTTTCGCCGCCGTAGAGCAGATCGGAAAGAGCCAGCGCGGTTTCGGTTTTGCCGACGCCGCTCGGACCAACTAGGAGAAACACACCGACGGGCTTGCCGGGGTCGTCGAGACTGGCGCGGCTGGTGATGATGCGTTGCGCGATGGTCTCCAGGGCGTGAAGCTGCCCGATTACCCGCTGCCCCAGATTGCTGGGAAGGTCGAGGACGGACGCGATTTCGTCTTTCACCATTTTTCCGACCGGGATGCCAGTCCAGCCAGAAATAACCTCGCTCACAGTTTGCGTGTCCACGCACACGCGCATCAGGGGCTCGTCGCCCTGCAGGGTCTGAAGTTCGTGTTCGAGGGCCGCCAGGGCCTCCTTGGTCGGCGCTAGCGACGCGGCGGGTTGCGCACTTGGCGCTTCATTTTCGGGGCCGGCGACAGCTGGTTCCGCTTGACCCTCGAGTTGGGTGCGGATTTCACGGATCTTCTGGACCAAGTCGCGCTCTTTGATCCAACGTTCCTGCAGTCCCTTCAGGCGGGCCGATGTCGTCTCGCGAAGGGTTGCGATTTCCGCAAGGCGATCGTGATGGTCCGCGCCCACCGCAGATTCGCGTTGGAGAATGCGCTGTTGCACTTCGAGGCTATCGAGTGTCCGCATGGCGTCTTCGATCGCTGCCGGGGTCGCATTCTGTCCGAGGGAGAGACGCGCACAGGCAGTATCCAGCACACTGACGGCTTTATCGGGTAATTGCCGCCCCGCGAGATAGCGATGGGAGAGCTGAACCGTGCTGGTCACGGCATTATCGAGGATGCGCAGGTTGTGGTGCTTTTCGAGAGAAGCCACGATTCCGCGCAACATGACAGAACACTGGTCTTCGGAGGGTTCCTCCACTTTCACAACCTGGAAGCGCCGCGCCAACGCCGCATCCTTTTCGAAATATTTCTTGTACTCGGACCAGGTGGTTGCGGCGATGGTGCGCAGTTCGCCGCGCGCCAGCGCAGGTTTTAGCAGGTTGGCAGCATCGTTCTGGCCAGCCTGCCCGCCGGCGCCAATCATGGTGTGGGCCTCGTCAATAAAGAGGATGATCGGCTTGGCGGAGGACTTGACCTCTTCGATCAGGCCCTTGAGCCGGTTTTCGAATTCGCCCTTAATGCCGGCACCCGCCTGCAGGAGGGCAAGGTCGAGGCTGTGGACGCTGACGTTCTTCAGCGGCGGGGGCACATCGCCCTGAGCGACGCGCAGCGCGAATCCCTCTACAACCGCGGTTTTTCCGACTCCCGCTTCGCCGGTGAGGATGGGGTTATTCTGGCGCCGGCGCATCAGGATGTCGATGATCTGGCGAATTTCCTGATCCCGTCCGAGTACGGGATCGATTTTTCCGTTGCGCGCGCTTTCTGTAAGGTTGACCGTGTACTGATCCAAGTGCGTGGTCTTGCCCGTTCCTGGGGCGGATGTCGTTCCGGCTGCTTCTGAAGCGGCCAGCGGGGAAGCAGTTTCGGCGGACATCTGCGTAATGGTGAGGAATTCTTTCTGCAGCCCTTCGATCGAGATTTTTTCGAACTCGCGGCTGGTGTCTTGCAGAAGGCGATGCAATTCGTCGACATTGAGCGCCGCCAACAAAACGAAGCCGGAGCGGACCTGCCCGGCGGCATAGTTGAGGGAGCCGATGTTCCAAGCCTCCTTGAGGGCGGTGAGCAGGGTGGGGCTGATGCTCGGGGTGCGAGCGTTGCCGGATTTGAGACGGTCCAGGCTGCGCGTCAGGTCGGCGGTGACGCGCGACTTATCGAGGCCGAACTGTTTCAAGATGATGGGAACGTCGGTGCCGGGGGCATCGAGCAACTTCATCAGCAGATGCTCGATCTCGATATCGTAATGAGTGCGGGATAGACACAGTCCAGCAGCCGCCTCCAGCGCGCTTCGGGTAGCGTCGTTAAGTTTGGCAATCAGTGACCTTACGTTTGTGCTCATCGGATGCCTCGTTCCATCAGACATAGAAAGTTGCTTCGCCAGGATCGCGTTTCAGGGGACGATTATTGATCCAGGTGGTCCAGCCCAGCAACAGGCCGCCAGTCTTGTCATTGTCAAAATTAAAACTCGGTGTTTGCGCGCCTTGGAGAATCAACTGCACTTCGAAATCGAGTTCGTTATTCGCCCAGAATTTTAAAAGCGATTTCAAATCGCGGTAAGCCGGCGACTCTTCCCGCGGCAGAAAACTCAGGTACTGTTCTCGCGTAAGAGGGCCCAGTTTGACACGAACCGTGGACTGCTGATCCCAGACCTCGTCGCCTACGATGGCGCCAGACCCGAGGCGCTGCATGGGCGACTCGGAGTCGTCGAGAACCGTCTGGTCGACTTTGCGCAGCGGGACCCATGTACCGACGAATTGTTCGATCTCGACTTTCACATGGAAGTAGTCGGTGAGCAACTGCTTCAGGTTTTGCGCGGAGCGGGGTTTCTGGGTGAACAAACCGGAATAAAAGATGAGGGCTTGATCGGGAACAAGCTGTCGTCTGGCGAGGCCCTCGGTGCCGAGGCCCAGCAAGTTCATCATGAGCGGGGTCATGGCATCGGGCTCTCCGAGTTCGTAGGACACGAAGAAGCGATGTTTTTCCCAGGCGCGGTAAAAGAAGGAGATGAGCCGGTGATTGAACAGGTCGAGGAAGTCGCGCAGCGCATTGTCTTTCTTTTGTGCACGCTCGACGATCAATTCCGTATAGGGCGTAGGCAAGACGCCTTGGGGAGAACTGAGTCCCATGAAGTTGACTTTCATGGTGGCGGGCGAGTCGTCGTCGGGGGGCAGAGTCAGTTCCTGAATCTCGCTCGCGGGAAACGCGAGCGAGGGATGAGCGACGAAGCGCGCAGTCTCGCTGGCGGGCGGTGAGAATTGCCCCACGGGCGCACGGCCGGGAAGCCAGCGCCGCAGAAGACGCACGGCCTGAAAGAAGCCAATTTCAAAGGGCTTCTTAAAGAGAGCTTGCAACCCGGTCACGCCAGGATCGTGCTGCCGGAGCGTGGTTGCCATTCGGCGAGCGCCTCCTTCCTTTGCAGGGTAGTGACCGACAGTTGCGAGAAGCTATTGAGAGAAGCGTAGAGCCCCAGGAATCGCTCCAGTACAGAACAGAAGAGATACGCGCCTCCACCCGCAAACTGGTCTTCGTTCAATTCAATTTCAACTCTGGTGCCGCGAGCGAGAGATACCCCGCCTTCGGAAGTAACCATGCCGAATTGCCGATGGGCATTGAGGGAAACGATGCCGGTGATCTGATTGCGCAGGAAAGCAGAGTCGGAGAAGTTATAGAGCGAAAGAATTTCCTGGAGCGCTTCTTTGCCGTTCTCCACAAGCGAGAGATAGTTCAAGGAAAGATGAGAAACGAGTTTCCACAGAGTTGCTTTGCCCAACGGAGGTTGAACGGCGGGAGAAGGACGCCGCAGGGCGACGATCTTGCGCACGGCGGAGAAACCCTCCAACTGAAAGTCTCCATTTTCATTCTTTTCAATGCCCACCGGTAACTTTGAAGCCAGGTTGGCATTGGTGCAAATACAGCGCACGGTGACCGAATCGGCGTTGGGCTCGGCTGGTTCTCCGGAGAGGTTCACCAGCGAGAGAAATACTTCAGTGGGCAGGTCGTCGTCGATCTCGGAGACACGGCGCGTGGCATGCCAAAACGCCCCATTGCTCTTGGCCGCGGAGGCGTGGCGAAAAGCATAGAAAGGTTCGTACTGCAGCGTTTGCTGTTGCCGGGAATCGTGGCCCACAACGCTTTCCACAGAGAAGATTTCGGTAACCTGCTGGCGGCGGACGTCCGGGATGACTTTGTATTCGTGTTTTGTGTGGTCCAGCCGTATGGGCTCGGCAGTTTGGGCAAATAGATTGATAATCGGCGTGCAGTTCAGTTTTAGCGTTCCAGCGGACACGCCCAGTTCCAGCATCTGGTGGCGCTCCGGCCTTTCAAATCTTCGGATGAGAAAGAGAAATTCCACGCTATTGCCAAACTGCGCCTTCCGGAGAGCTTCCAGGCCGCCGAGTTCCAGGAAAAAGAACTTCTCCGGGAAAGCGAAGTACTCCTGCAGCAGGCGGTAACCGAGGAACGAGCGTCCGGAGTAAGGAAGCACGCCTTCATCTTCGGCAAACCCGACGGGCCGCAGAAGCGATTGCGGCAGCCTGGCTTGGGTTGGCTTCCAACTCGCTTTGCCGATCAGCGTGGGGCTCGTGTTCGGCGGTGCAGCGGGATTGCGCGCGAAGATGGCGATGCAGTCCTGCAGCAACAATTCGTAAAGCGCGTTGGCAATGTTGCTTTCGCCGCCCAGATAAAAGACCAGCTTGTCGATGGGGAGTGTGCTGAGGGCAACGTCATCGGGCGAGCAAGCAAGTTGGACGCGCAACACGGCGACGGGAGGATTCTTTCGGACTTCTTCAGACTCCAACGAGCCTGGTGGAATCAAGTTCGCGAGACCCTCGGCGGATCGCCATGAGCAATCTTTGACTTCCAACGGCCACATGGTGACGTCATAGGAAGAGCGAAATTTGCAGTAGTTGCCGTTGATCCGATTGGAAAGAAGGAGTGAGCCCTTTGGAATTTGAAGGCTGGTCGTAGTTTTGCCCTTCGGGTCGAGTTGATACTGGACGACCGACATCGAAGGAATCGGACGGATATAGTGCGGATACAGAGATTCCAGAAGCGCGGTGCTGATTTCGGGGAAGTCGTCGTCGATCTTGAGGTGGACGCGCGCGGCCAAAAGAGCAAAGCCCTCGAGCAGCCGCTCGACGTGGGGATCTTCGCAGCGGTCGGACTCCAGAAGCAATCGGCCGGCCAGCTTTGGATACTTTCGGGCGAATTCGGCGCCCATCTGTCGAATATAGGTGAGCTCCCGCTCGTAGTAGTTCAGGAGCTGTTCGCGCACGCCGGCCACGCTATTTCACCTCGTATTCGCCGTTTGCCGGGTCGAGAATCGTGTCAATCACGATCTCCTCGGGAGCGGGATCCATCAAAACAATGCCGCTAATGCTGAAGCGCAACACACGATTCAGGCCAACCATGGGTTCCAGCGTAATTTCCGTCCTGGTAAGCCGCTTGTCGAAAAACTCGATGCACCTTTCCATGCGGCGCAAAAGTTCGTTCTGATCGTGAATGGCGCCAACGTTGATGGAAGTAATGTCGGGCAAGCCGTAGGCGTAGACGCTTCGGGAAACTTCGGGATAGAAGGGAAGGCGATCGTCGACGACCTGGCGAGTGTTGAGCAGCCATTCGAGATCGCGCTTTACGGAATCCTTGTAGCGATTGATGGCCTCTCTTCGTTGCGCGTTCGACGCTTTCCGCCGGACCTTGATTTCGCCAGTTTTCCCGCTGTCCTGGGCGAGTTCCAAGTCGAAACCGTCGCCGGCGAGATCCTCCTTACTCAGGCGATCAATCAATGACGGGGTCGGCAAACTGTCGGGACTTGGCACGCGATTTACCCTCGATGGTCACTTTTCCAATTGCAAAGCATAGGCCGGCCCCAGACGACAGAGCAGGTCGTAGACACGGGCCCGTTCCGCTGGATCGCGCTTGGTGCGATCCATGCACTGCACCAATAGGATCAGCGCCTGCGCCACAAGCGCGGGATCCTCCCAATCGAAGAGTGACCGCCTTTCGATTTCGGACACCATGCTTTGAAGAATCGGAACCGCGATCGTGAAATGACCCGTGGCAATGCAGAGACGCGAGATCTCCAGTTGGCGTTGAAAGCGTTCGCGGCCTGAGCCTTCGCGGGCAGCTTCCCGGGAAAGACTCTCGACGGCATCCGCGATTTTCCCGTTCTTGGCCATCTTCATCGCCGCTTCAAAGCGCTCGGCGCGGCCATTCTCCGGGGCCCGCGGATCATGGTGAGTGGCCAGCACGACGGAGGCAGCGATATCTTTCTCCTCTTCGGGTTTCTGCGGCAACACGCGGTCCTGGATCCAGCTTTTCGTCTCGGCGTTTGCGGTCGGGGTATCGTCGGTCAAGGTCCACTGCGGGAAATTGGGATAGTCTTGCAGCAGGCCCCGCGTTTCCGAGCATATTGCCTGCGCCGCATGCGAGTGATAGAGCTGATCGCACGCATGCCAACTGTAGCGCTGCAAGTCGAGCCAAGCGCGTCCACACGGAGAGGAGGCGGCACTTTCCGTCGCGGCGAGCAGTTCCTCCCAGTTGCTTTCAGAGTAGAGACGTTTCAGTTGCTGGCGCAGTTCTGTGGAAGGGGCGTCAAACGCTGCTGGGTCGGGTGATTCGCCCTGAGAGCGCACTTCACCCCAGCGCAACGCTCTTCGGAGTAAATAAGAGACAGCGTTCGCTGGATCCTGTTTGCGGAGATAGTCTGCCACGAGACCGACGATTGCGAACGCATCGTCTACGTTCTTCGGCTCGCCAAAAGAGGCTGCACGCGTGCTTCGGGCAAGAGCCGGCGTGGCCGTTGCCTGGACTGCATCAGTGAACGAACCTGCCTCAGAGGCCACTTCATCTTCGACAGCGGGCGGGGCCGCGTCGGGCTCCGCTTCGCGTTTGCGGGCCAGGAGAACGTGCACTACCTGTTTCAGTTCTTCCAGCACACCACGCAGTTTGGAAAAATTCGGGGAAACCTGGCCATACTTCTGGTCGCAGAAGCTATCCAGCTTCCCTGCCGACTCCAGTGCCGCGTCGATGGTGGAAGAAAGATCCTCGTAAAACTTTTTGGGCGTGCCGGCGAGAGCTTCGTCAAATTCCTCAGCCGTGATTTTGCCGTCGTCAACGGCCTCCTGCCGGACGCGCTTTTTCTCGTCGTTCGAACCAGCGTCCTCTTCGTAACCTACCGTGCGCGACTCGCGGTACTTGAGCCAGTCCAGCTTGTTGGTGGTGAGGGGGAGGCGGCGGAGCAAGTAATCGCAGCGTGCCGCAAACCATTCCTGCGGCGTGGCGCGGAGTTCCGGAGTGCCATCTTCGATCGGCGGATAGAGCGTGTCCCAGAATTGTTCCTGAAGCTGAAGCAAGAGATCAAGGCATTCGCTAAGCGCGATGAAGCCATCGCGCCGGAGATGCGCCTCCGCAAGCCAGGCGGCTAACTGCAGATCTTTCGTCTGGTTGGCGAGAGTATCGCCGGCCAACTTGATCACGGCGGCAAAGTCGGCCTTCTTGCGCTCCAGGTACTCGCCCAGCGGACCCGCGTCCTCATCCTCGAAGCGGGCATCTTTGATCTTGTCGAAGATCGGGGAATAGTAAAGATTGGCGCCACTCGGATTTTCCCCGGGGATGGGTTTTAGAAGGTCCTCACGAAGGCAGGGCATCGGTCGCCCCCGAGTGCACAGAGAGTTCGACCTTGCCGAGTTCCAGAATCGGGATACATTCCTCGCCGGCAAGGAACAGCTTTTGTCCTACGGGGATTTCGCCATGAACTGGATCTTGCTTCCAGATGGTTGAGCGGCCGAGCCGAACGGAATCGTCGGATTCTTTCCAGGAAAGCGGAGAGAGAACGGGAAGCAGAACTTCGCCAAGCTCCATAGCCCGATACTCGGGTGTCATAGTTACGATGGCAGGAGTCCATAACAGATCGCGCAACCGCTTCGGGCGAGGGATCTCGACGGATGCAATCTGCTCAAAATCGATCCAACTGTAGCTGCCGGCCACAAACACTTCGAGAGCCCCTCCGATCCGGGGATCGGCGTCCGCAAATCCGGTGAAGGCCCCTGCATTGAAGTGGCCCGAGGCTTCGAGAGGTTTGCGAGGCATCGGGAAGCTCGAATCCTCGAACATCTTCTGCCGGGTGCGCTCGGCGTGGATAGCAGACCGATACAGTAAGGCGCCAACATTGGCCGCCTGGCTGCCACCGGCGATTACGTCGAGCTGTTTCTCCGCCCGGTCGTAGTCTCCTGCGAAGCAAAGCAATTCAAAAAGAAAGATGCGGCGCTTGGCGTCGAGAGGCGCATTTCGCACTTCCTCGCCAAGCGCCTGGATGGCTGCTTGCAGCTTTCCGGATTGGAAAAGCTCCAGAGCATTCATTGCGTTCTATGCGGCCTTGTTCTGCTTCAGGTCGTAGCCGGTCTTGACGATGCCGCCGAGACTGCCATCGGGCTTCTGTTCTTTGTACTCGATCTCGATCTTGGCGAAATTCAAAGAGACCTGATCGAGGGGAATGATTCCATCGTGAGAACTGCCGCCGGTCTGGTAGTTGCTCACCAGCAGATCCGACATGGTGATCTTGAGGTACTCCTGCTGTTCTTTGCCAGCTTTGCGAGCGACGAGAACCGCCTTCTTGAGGTGCTCGCCGTTCGCGCAAGACAAGAATAGCTTCGGGCTCGCCTTGCTCACCTGGGTAACAAAATGAAGGTCTTGAACGCTGACCTTCCCAGCGCCGCCGCCTCCGCCGCTATGCATGGTTCCGGACTGAGATGCACCGAACCCCCAGGACTGAAGTTCGATTTCACCTTTGTGTTTCGCGTCCCCGCTTTCGCCGTCGATGCCATCAATCTTCAGAAAGTAATCTACCTGAGCCATATAGCTCCTCCTAAACTGTGTTCAATGTTCTAGAGCACGCTTACAAAACCAAATCCTTATCGTTCCGGCAGTCACTTCCTCGCAGAAGCGGGGAGGTCGGCTACCAAGCGCAGCGAAACAGACAACTCGTCGAGTTGAAAATGCGGTTTCAAGAACGCAATCGCCCGATATGCGCCCGGTTTTCCCGGGATTTCCTGGACTTCGATCTGCGCTTCCCGCAAGGGCAACTGGGCCTTGACGGTTTGCGTCGCGTTGTCGTCGGCACAGACGTAATTCGAAATCCATTGATTGAGGAACCGCTGACAATCGGCGCGGGTCATGAAACTGCCGATTTTGTCGCGCATCATGGCCTTCAGATAGTGCGCAAACCGCGACATCGCGAGGATGTACGGAAGTTGAGCCGACAGCCGGGCGTTGGCGTTGGCGGCTTCCTTGTCGTAGCTCTTCGGTTTGTTGCAAGACTGGACACTGAAAAATGCCGCGTAGTCCGTGTTCTTGCAGTGCACCAAGGGGACAAATCCGTTGTCGGCAAGTTCTTTTTCTCGCCGGTCGGTAATGGCAACCTCGGTAGGGCACTTGAGGGCTACATCGCCCTCGTCGGTTTTGAACGTGTGTGCGGGCAAGCCTTCAACCAGGCCGCCGCCTTCGACGCCGCGAATGGCAGCGCACCATCCGTATTTTGCGAAAGCGTTGGTCAGGCGCGCACCCAGCGCGTAGGCGGCGTTACCCCACAGATACTTCTTGTGGTCGGTGCCATCGACGCCTTCTTCGTAGTTGAAGGCTTCGACCTGTTTGGTGGCGGCTCCGTATGGGAGTCGCATCAGCACGTGCGGAAGCGCCAGGCCAACGTAGCGGGAATCTTCGGACTGGCGGAACGACTTCCACTTGGCATAGGTCGTGCTATCGAAAACTTTTCCGATGTCGCGATGTGAGCCAATGGTGGTGTAGTCCGGGACGTTGAACATCTCCGGGGATGCGGCGGACAGGAACGGCGCGTGAGCGGACGCCGCAACCTGAGCCACTTTTTCCAGCAGTTCCATGTCCTCGGGCCCGGGGCCGAACTCGTAGTCGCCGACCAGCGCCGCAAATGGAGCTCCGCCAAAGACCCCGAACTCCTCTTCATATACCTTCTTGAACAGGGCGCTCTGGTCAAATTCCGGAGCCCGCTGCAGATCTTTGAGGATATCTCTCTTGCTTGCATTGAGAATCTTGATCTTCAGATTTTCGTTGGTTTCGCTCTGGTCGAGAAGATACTTCAGCCCACGCCACGTGCCTTCCAGTTTCTGGAACTCAGGATGGTGGAGCACTTCATTTAATTGGGCCGAGATCAGCTTGTCGATCTGCGCGATGCGCCCGTTGATGGTCGACTCGGTGTCTTTCGAGACCGCCATGTGGCCTTGCACGATCTGCTCGACGAACTCTTTGACCAGATCCCGGCCGCGCTCGCGATCTCGCGTAAAGCGTCCCTCGTCTACGATCTGGTCGAGAAGACTGGAAGTCTTTTCCTGTGCCGCGGGCGCGGCATTCGATACTTTCGCCGCCTCAGCCATTGTTGCCTCCTTTATCCTTGTCAAGACCGAGTTCGGAACTTAGTTTCTGGCGCTTTTCGGTGTTGCTGACCACGTCGTGGAGCATTTCGTCGAGCTTGTCGTTCCCCTGCAAACTTCCTCGCAAGTCGGAAAGCTTGGTTCTGAGGTCAAGCAGTTTCCTCAGGGGCTCGACCTTGATCGCGATTTGTTCAGGCTCGAAATCGGCGAGTTCCTTAAAGTTTAGGTTCACCTTCAGCTGCCCGCCGTCGTTGCTGAGCTTATTGTCCACGGAGAACGCAAGGTGGGGGCTCATCTTTTCGAGAACCTGATCGAAGTTGTCGGGAGTTACCTCGACAAACTTGCGATCGCCGAGGCGTGGAAGTGGTTGCTCGGGTTGGCCAGTAAAGTCCCCAAAGACTCCCATCACAAACGGGAGTTCCTTGAGTTCGATGGCATCACCGACTTCGACATCGTAGGTGATATGCACGCGGGGAGCACGTACTCGCGAGAGTTTCTGCTGAATACTTTCCTTAGCCATAATCTGCACTCCGAAGACAGGCGTCGTCGTGCCTGGATTTACACTAATCGACGATAACCGTTATACAAACTCAATGGGGGCCCAGGCGGACGGCACGAACTCATGCCGCGGGGCCGGGGAAGGCAGGCCCTCGACTTTCGAGGTGCCAAGAATATGCCGGACTTATTCTGGAGTCAATAGGATTCGTTGACCCCTCTTTTCGAGCGCGGCGGTGGGATCTGCGGGTTGGGTTGGCGAATAACATCTGGGAAACAAGCAGGAGTAGGGGCTATACTCGGCAGTTCCAGGTCAGTTCGTAGGGGCGAGCGTGAAACAACTGCAACCAGTGGTTTGGTCCAAAGGCACATTCCTGACCCCACAGCATCTTCAGCTGCAGGATCGTTTTGTCGACGATAACCTCCAATTTCAGTTGGAGGCCGTCTCTTACCGGTTCTGGGGATTTGCCGGCCTGCGAATCGACGAGGCGAAGCTCATAGAAGGACAGTTCCTGTTGAGCGAGGCTTCCGGAGTCGCGCCGGACGGACTGCTGTTCGATTTTCCGCTCAGCGATGCCGCTCCAGCATCGCGCAGCATTGGGCAGTTCTTTGGCGAGCAAAACAAAACAGTTGGCGTTTATCTTGCCGTTCCGGAGCGGAAAGATGGAGGCGTCAACGTAAGCAGCCAGCCCGGAACGAAGACAAGATACCAGTCGGAAGTGCGGATGATTCGGGACGAGAATTCGGGACTTCTGGAAAAACCGGTTCAGCTGGCGCGCAAGAATCTGAGGCTGCTTTTGGAAGGAGAGAATCTAGAGGGCAACACGGTGATGCAGGCCGCCGTGGTGGAGAAAAAGGCGGATGGCACCTATCGCTTGATGCCAACGTTCGTTCCGCCGATGATCGATATCCACGGCAGCAGCGTGTTGGTGGGAATTGTGCGGGGCCTGGTCGAGACGCTGGGCGCTCGAAGCTCGTTGCTGGCCGGCGCGCGCCGGCAAAGGAACCAGTCGCTGGCGGATTTCACTGCATCCGACGTGGCGAATTTCTGGCTGCTCTACACCATTAACTCGAATCTCCCGATCTTTCGCCATCTGTTTCACCGCAGCAAGGTGCACCCGGAGCAACTCTACACGGCCATGCTCTCGCTAGCCGGGGCGCTGACGACTTTTTCCACGACGATTCACCCCCGCGACTTGCCGGAATATAAGCACGAAGATCTCGGCACTTGCTTTCTGGACCTGGAGCAGAAACTTCGCATTTTGCTTGAAACCGTGGTTCCGACGAATTTCGTCGCGCTGCCGCTGAAGCTGGTGCGTCCCTCAATCTATGCCACCGCGATCGACGACGACAAGTACCTGCGCAACACTCGCCTGTACTTGGCCGTGAGCGCGGAAATGAAGGACGCCGAGTTGATCGCGAAGGTGCCGCAGTTGATGAAAGTTGCGGGAGCCGGCCAGATCGAAGAGATCGTGCGGCGAGCAGTGCCGGGGCTGAAGCTGATGCCGGTTGCGTCTCCGCCGCCGGAGATCCCGGTGAAGTTGAAGTACAAGTACTTCAGCCTCGATGCGTCGGGTGATGTGTACGAGGGAATTCAGCGCGCCCGCAACCTGGGCGTGTACGCGCCAGCGGAGTTCCCGGGGGTGCAGTTGGAACTGATTGTTCTGCTGCCGAAGCGAGAATAAGTTCAGCGTTGGTAATTGTCGGGTCTTAAACGTCTGCAGAGCTGTCTCCTCAAGACTAAGGCCGTTTCATAGTTCGCTTTGAAATCAAGCAAAGCATGTTCATCACTTCCTGGTCGCAAACAGAATAATCAAAACTGCGAGCAGACCCAGGAAGTTAATTACGGTCAGCGCCAGCATGAAGGGCAGGAACGAGACCAACTGGTCCCCTAAGGTTGGCGGTCGCACCGGCAACGCTGGCGCAGCGAGCGCGGGCGCTTGGGGCATGGCTGGCGGAGTAAGTTGCGGCGGCTGCCACGGCGGTGCGGGCGCGGGGGGTGGCGTCCATGTGGGCGCGGGCGGTGGCGCGAATTGCGGATACTGCGGTGGATTCGGCGGGGCGGCGGACGTTCCTGCTCCGTAGGGTGAACCGCCAGTTCCGGGGCCCGGTGGACGGAGTTTCGAACGCTCCACCACCATGGTGTATTCACTTTTTCCCTGAGGTGCCGTCACTTCCGGCTCGGGCTGGCGGGACGGGTTGAAAACGACGGTCGCGCTGCCTTCAGAAGCCGGTCGGCTGGGAGTGTAATTGAGATCGGGCAGCGGGTGGTCGGGAAGCCGCGCAGACCGCATTGCAGGCAGGGTTGGCTCGGGTGGCGGAGCCGGTTCAGGCCGCAAGGGATCGATCAAGCGCGTGAATCCGCCCGCAGGCGTTGACGGCCGCTGCGGATTAGAAGGAAGAAGCGGCTCGGAGTTATATCCGGGAGCTGCACCTCCCGGCCTCGAAGGATAAGTCGGCGCGCTCTTGGAGGGCGGTAGAGGCTCGGGTGTAGGCCATGACGCGGGCGGCCCGAACTCCTCCGTGAATGAGCCTGGCTGCACGCTCGGTTCATGTGGTTTCGGGGCTGACTGGGGTCGGAAGGCTTCCGTGAAACTACCCGACGCGACCGCGGGTGGCCGGGATGGGGCCAATGGTCTGGGATCTCGGATGGGGCTGGGCCGCGGACGTTCTTCTTCACCCGCAGGCGTCAAAATGCCTTCTCCCGAACCGAAGAGGCGTGTAAATGATCCCGCAGACTCGGACGGCGTCAGATCGGGACGCGTCTCCTGGCCAGCCTCCGCGGGGGAGTGATACTCGCCGAGGTCCGCGGGATTTCGCGTGAAGGCGTTGACGCCATCGAAGGCCATCGTAAACGAACTGGCGGGCCTGGAGTCTGGCGGATTTGGAACTGCCAGCGGAGGCTGATTTAGCTTGTCCGGAGGCGGCGGAGAAGGTGTTTTCGACTTGCCGGCCAGGAGCTGGGTTAGACTGCCGGGCGCGGGAGAGAGGTCGTCTTGAGTGTCTTCCACCGAGGGATCAAGCTTGCTGGTCGGGTCGGTTTTTCCTCCAAACACACGAGTGAATTCGCCGGGTGCATCGCTCGATTGGTCATTCTCGGGAACATCGCCGAACTCGTCCAATTTGTGATCCTCAGCAGGCACCGTTTTACTCCACCGCATCAAATCCGCCACGCGTCGAACTGTTGACGAAACATTCAATGCCGCTACACGATTGCGGCAGCATCCTTAGTTGGCGTTAGGTTACTCCTGTCGACCTTGACAGTAAAGTGTTTCCCGCTTAGGATGAGGCTCCCGATGAGGCTTGGCTTGCTTGTCCTTCCCTCTGCTTCGACTTCAAGCCGCGCCCGGAAAGTCTTGCCGGTAATTTGACAATCGTTTAGTGTGGGCAGGCACCGACTGTCCTGGATCCTGGCTATGAAATCACTTTCTCGGGTTGTGTGGTCTGAGGGGATGTACCTGGGGCCTCATCATTTTCAAACTCAGAGCCGATACTTCGAAGACTCCGCCCGGTTTGCGATTGAGAACTCGTGGTTTGAGCCCTGGGGCTTGATTAGCTGCAACCTGGACGAAGCGGCGATTCGCAACGGCAGGGTTGCGGTGTTGAGTGCTCAGGGAATGTTCGAGGACGGGCTGGCATTCGAAATGGCGGCGGGCGAAGTCGCAATGGGGAAAGGCGATCCTGTTCCCGAGCCGCGCGACATTCGCGATATTTTCCCTCCGGATAGCGAAAGTCTGGGTGTTTTTCTGGCGATTTCCCCGCGACGTCAAGGCGGAGCGAATTGCGACTTGGAGGGCAGCGGCCGCGATGTCCGGTATCGAGCGATCCCGCGCACCGTGCCTGACATGAACGGCGGTGGTGACGAGAAGGCGGTTTCGCTGGGGGAAAAGAACATCCGGCTGATTACCGACACCGAGTTGACGGAGGAACTGCTGACCATTCCCATCGCGCGTGTGCGGCGCGATGGAGCCGGGCATCTCGTTTATGATCCCAATTTCATTCCACCCTGCACGAAGTTAACGGCCAGCTTGCGGCTGATGAACTTGCTGGGCAGTTTGCTGGAAATTCTGGCGGAGAAGCAAAAATCACTGGAACGCCCGAAAGCCAAAGCGGGAACCTTTCAGGCGGAAACCCGTCAAGTGGATATCGCCAACTTCTGGTTCCTGCATACGATTCATAGCGGTCATGCGGTGTTGCGGCATCTCTACGTTTCCAAGCGAGGGCATCCGGAAGAACTTTTTCGGGAGATGTCGAGGCTGGCAGGCGCGTTGTGCACGTTTGATCTGGAATCGCATCCGGGAGACCTTCCGCTTTACAACCATCGCGAGTTGGAACGGTGCTTTAGCGAACTGGTGGCGCACATTCGCCGGCATCTGGAAATCCTCGTGCCGTCGAACACGATTTCTATCCCTATTCGGCTGGAACGGCGAAATTTCTACTGCGGCGAGATCGGCGACTCGCGCTGTTTTGGCAGGTGCCGTTGGATCTTGGGAGTCCGCACCACCGGCAGTGAAGCTCGGCTGCTTGCGAAGGTGCCCACTATCGTCAAGTTGTGTTCGCGGGAGTGGGTTGGCAAATTAGTAGAGAGAGCTAGACCGGGACTTGCGTTGGCACACCTGCAGGTCGCGCCATCGGCGATCTCTCCGAAGGCGGAGTTTCATTATTTTGCGATTGATCGAAACGACCAGATGGGAAATCCCAGCCCGTGCTGGAATCACATCGTGGACACTCGTCAGGTGGGCATCTACGTCCCCGACGAATTGGCGAACGTCGAACTGGAGCTACAGATTGTGCTGGATATGTGAGGTCTACCTTTGAATCAGGCGGTCGTAGCGCAGAGTAAAGAGCGGAGTCCAGAACAAAGCCCAGGGCGCCGGCCTAATCTGGCGTTGTGCTTTCAGGAATTGTTTACAGCGATCGTGCGGGTGCGCTTCAATCTGCAGGCTGTTCCCAATGCGGATGCCTTCCGCGCCAACGCAAAAAATCTGATCCGTATGGCGACACAGGATTCCGCGGGCAGAGGATACGCCGGCGAAGATGCGAAACTGGCGGCGTTTGCGGTCGTCGCGTTTCTCGATGAGTCGGTCTTGACCTCTAAGAATCCGGTGTTTTCGACTTGGTCTCGAATGCCGTTGCAGGAAGAACTTTTCGGCGAGCACATGGCAGGGGAAACTTTCTTCCAGTATGCGCAACTCCTGCTCAGTCGCCGGGATTCGGCCGAGACGGTCGATGTTCTCGAGGTCTATTACCTCTGCATGCTGCTGGGCTATCGAGGGCGTTACGGATCTTCGGGCGACGGCGAACTGCGAGCGATCATGGAGAGCATCAAGGGCAAAACGAATCGCGTGCGCGGCGGGAACTTGCCCTTGTCGCCAGGGGGGTCACTGCCTGGCGATCCTCCGCTCCCGAAGCGCCGCGATCCATGGTTGCGGCGGTTGGTCTGGATATGCGCGCTCGCCGCGGGAATCGGAATTGTGACCTTCGTTACGAGCGAATTGGCGCTCGTGTCAGGCAACTCGGCAGTGCAGTCGGCTGCCGATCAATTGAAGTAGAAGCTGTAGCAGAAAGGGCTTTTGATGGGAGTCTACCTGGCGACGGCGATCGTGCTCATCCTTTATCTGGTGCTCGCCTGGTTTGTCGGGACCTGGCTTCATCTGCAAGGGGCGAGTCTGTGGCTGGTGCGCGTGGGATTGGCGCTGATTGGCTTGGTCGGCGCCGGAGTGTTCTTGTGGTTCCATCGCAAGCTGACCCGCGATGCCGGCGAGGCGGGAGCTGGAGCGGGCGCTCCCGTGGTGACCGAGATCGATGCGCTGCTCAATCAAGCCGACCTAAGACTGAAGTCCGCGAAACTCACGGCGGGAGCAAGTCTCCGAACTCTTCCGATCGTGTTCCTGCTGGGAGAGCCGAACAGCGCCAAGACTTCGACCTTGTTGCACTCCGGACTCGATCCGGAACTGCTCGCTGGAGTCGTGTATCGCGAAGCGGAAACTGTACCGACCAACACTCTCAACGTCTGGTTTGCGCGCGGGACCCTGTTCATTGAGATCGGCGGCGCAATTCTCGGTGACGGCAGATTGTGGATGCGGATTCTGAAGCGCACGAGCGCGTCGGGTCTGGCATCGGCTTTTGGAAAAGGAGAATCGGCGCCACGGGCCGTGGTTGTGTGCTGCGATTGCGAGCGCCTGCAGGCGGGAGCCGAGAAGTTCACGTCCACTGCGCGCAAGTTGGGCGGCCAGTTGCAAGCGATGGCGAACGCGCTCGGCGCCAGTTTCCCGATTTACACGCTGTTTACGAAACTGGATCAGGTTCCGAGGTTCGCGGAGTTCGTTTCCAACCTGACCGCGGACGAGGCGCGCCAGATTCTGGGAGCCACGGTGGCGCAGCGCGATCCATCTCAGGGCGTGTTTGCCGAGGAAGAGAAGAACCGGCTGGGGAGAGAGTTCGACCAGTTAGTGTATTCGCTGGCGGAGAAGAGGCTCGAGTACTTGAGCCGCGAGAATGCGCCCGCGAAGCTTCCGGCGGTTTACGAATTCCCGCGCGAGTTCCGAAAAATCCGCGATCAGGTTCTGGGATTTCTGGTGGAGATGAGCCGGCCGACTCAACTCGGGACCAATCCTTTCCTGCGCGGTTTTTACTTTTCAGGGGTGCGGCCGGTGATGATGCGCGAGAACGTAGCGACGGTGCCCGCGCCGGTTGCGCAGGAGGAGGCGGTGGGATCGGGTGCGACGAGGATTCTCTCCGCGTCCGCATTAGCGGGCAGGCCTGCTGCGGGTGCCAGCCCCGCGAATGTCGTAAGGTCGAGGAGAGTTCCGGAGTGGACTTTCTTGCCCTACTTGTTCAGCGAGGTGGTCTTGCGCGACCGCGCGGCCCTTGGAACGAGTTCGCAGAGCAGCAAAACATATGTGATTCGACGGGTACTGTTGGCTACTCTGGCTGTCCTGTTCTTCTGCGCGGCGATCGCATTCCTGGTGTCGTTCCTGAACAATCGCGGGCTGCAACGGGATGTGATTGCGTCCAACAGGGTGCTGGCTGCCACCGTGCCTGCCACGGTTGAGGTTCCCAATGCAGAGCAGCTGAGGCAACTCGATCGGCTGCGCGCGACTCTGGTTACATTGGAGTCGAATCAAAAAGACGGCGCGCCGCTAAGCTACCGCTGGGGGTTGTATAACGGCGATCGGCTGTATCCCGAAGCGCGCAGCGTTTACTTCGGCTACTTCCGGCGGTTACTGCTGGATTCGACGCAGAAGTTTATCGTGACGACACTGCGGCAGCTGCCCGCTAAACCGGGTCCGGCCGACCAGTACCCCGAGCCGTACGAAGCTCTGAAGGCGTATCTGATTACCACCAGCCGTCATGACCAGAGTTCGAAAGAGTTTCTGGCTCCCGTATTGTTGAGAATCTGGTCGGCGGGGAAGGGGCTGGATGCGGAGAGGACCGACCTGGCGAGAAAGCAATTCGAGTACTACAGCGACGCGCTGCTTGCGGCCGACCCTTACTCATCCGCGAGCGATTCACTGGCAGTTGGGAATGCACGCAATTATCTAAAGCAGTTCAACGGCACCGAGCGCATTTACTTGAACATGCTGACGGCGGCAGGCAAGAACATTCCCTCGGTGAACTTCAACCGGCAGTATCCCGGTTCCGCGCAGGTGGTCGTAAATTCGTACGAAGTTACCGGGGCGTTTACGAAAGACGGTTTTGCGAACATGCAGATTGCGCTGCAGAATCCGCAGAAGTTCTTCGGCGGGGAGGACTGGGTGTTAGGCGAAAAAAGCTTGCTGCCGATGAATCAAGACTCGCTCCAGCAGGATTTGCGGAACCGTTATTACAGCGATTTCGTAAGTCAGTGGCGGAAATTCTTAGGGGCGGCCAGGATTGTCGGATACGGAAGTCTGAAGGACGCTAACGCTAAGCTCCAAGTGCTTTCGGGGAACAACTCTCCGTTGCTGCAACTTTTTCGGGTGGCGCAGAAGAACACGAACGTCGATATCCCGAACATGGCGAGCGCATTCCAGCCGGTGCAGGCGCTGGCCAAGGACTCCAGCGATCAAGTGCTGATTGCGGGAGCCAACCAGCCTTATATGGAGAAGCTCCTGGCCCTGCAAAACAGCGTTAGCACCGTGGCCTTGAGTTCGGCGTCTCAGCCTGACGCGGCGCCGGCTTTGGCGGTCGCGGCGGCGGCGAGGAATACGGTTGGCAGCATCGCGCAAGGTTTCCGGATCGACAATGACGGGCATGTCGATTCGATCGTCAAGAACCTGTTGGAGGAACCGATTATCTATGCGGAGAAGGCTCTTGGAAAAGTTGGTCCAGACGTATTAAACGCCGCAGGAAGGAGTTTCTGCGCCCAATACGACGCGTTACTCAACAAGTACCCGTTTTCTGCCAGCCCAGCCGAGGCCACGTTGCAGGAGGTCGCCGCCGTGTTTCAGCCTGGTACTGGGGCCCTGTGGATGTTTTACGATGCGAACCTCAAGTCGATTTTGCTGCGCCAAGGTTCTCAATTCGTCGTGAGCCCGTCCGCTCCGATGCATGTGTCGGGACAATTTATTTCGTTCATGAATCACGCGGCGGGGATTTCGGAAGCGCTCTATCCGGCGGGATCTCCGCAGCCGCACTTTACTTACACGCTGCGGCAATTGCCGAGCAAGGGGATCGAACAACTCAGTCTCACGATTGACGATCAGACGCTGGCGGGCGAGGGCCAGTCGAAACAATTCACTTGGACGGGGAACCCCGGATCAATCGTGAAGGGAACCTACTCCACTGCCAATCTGCCTTTCTCGGGTGAGCAGGGCCTTTGGGCTCCGTTCCATTTCATCGATGACGCCAGATGGATTCAAGGTGCCACGCCAACGCTGGAGTGGCCGCTGGAGATCGGCCATAGACCACAGACTCTCCCCGATGGCACGCCGGTGGTGATTCGCTATGAACTCAGTTCGGGCGCGCAGATGTTCCAGCGTGAGGGTCGGGGGATGCGGTGCCCGGCGGTGGGGGCGCGGTGAAGTCTCAGTTACGGCCATGAGGTCAGACCGTTTCGCGACGCAAACGAGAGACTTCGAAGTTACGGGGCCGACTCGAGGCGGAAAGATCCTTGTTTCAACCGCAAACGACTGAACTCCTCACATTGCAGGCAAGTACCCCAGAACAGTCCACCAGGTCTTCTAACCAAAACACTGAAACCAGCCTCGCCGAGTTCGCGATGGAGAAAAGCCACCTTCCAGGGGCCGTTCTTTGGCCTCTGAAGGACAAGCAAGAAACGCCCGTGCCGGCCATTGCGGTCTTCAAAAACGCCGCAAAGCTCCCGATCCGACAATCCCTCTTGCTTGAAATAATCATCCACTTGAAAGCCGAAGCCATCCCGGCGCATCCAGCCTGAGTCTTCCTTGGCTTGAGGCGGCAAAGAGTCATAAGTGAGGACAGTAATCTTCACCCAATCCGGATTTATCTCCGAAACAGGCAGTGACTCATACGTCTCTTGAGCTGGCGAAAAGCTCGCATTCAGCCACCACGCCTCCGCGGGTTTTTCCTGTGCGGCCAAAATAAAGGCGGCAACAATAACAAAGCCGCCGACGGCAAGTTCAGGCCGAGCGCGACCTATTAGCTTTCTTAGTCTTCGGGCTAGTAGTCGATATGCCAGTGCGGGCCTCCGACAGCATCATGCTCATCGAGGACATGAGCCCCAAGGTGACGGAAACGATCCCTGACTTGGTTCTGAAGGTGACGGTCTCCGGCAGGAATGCTGACGTCACGAGCGTGATCGGAAAGATGATTACTGACGACCGCGCCGTTCTGCCGAGCGCGGTTGATAATGTCCACGAACGCAGCTACAGTGTCGTCCTCTGATGCTTGGGGATGACTGGCGACCCATTGATCCATCTCTGTGATATGCGGGGCAGCTCGGTACGTGCGAAGAAACTGGTGCCTGTCCTGGATTCTTCGCTGCGCCATGAGTTCAGCTTGCCGTTCTACGGTGCGCCCACGCCCTGTAATACGGATGTGGGCACCTGGGAACTCTCGCTGGATTGTTGTTACGAGCGCGTCTATGGTCGGGGGATGAGGCTCTGTTTGTGCCGCATGTCCGACTGGCGTGACCTGATGTGCTACGGCGGCGGGAGAGTTTGGTTCATGAATTGGCTCGGGGCTAACGGATGCCATTTTCCTCCTCCCTTCCGGCAAGTATCCTACCACTCAACTCCAGAGCATTCTATCCCGGTTCCTTTCGTTCTTACCAGGAACTTTGGCTTTCTCCTTCGGGGAACCTATGTTCCCAGAAGCGCAGCTCCGGGCCCAACTCGATCCTCTCGGTGAAATCGTTCGCTTTCGTGGTAACTTATACCGCGAGAGCTTCCGCGAAAATCCCTCCCCCGGGAAGGTCTGGCCGAATCGCAACATGGCATCCCATCCCACCAAGATAGGGAAGTATAACGTCGAGGGCATTCTCGGCCGCGGCGGCATGGGCGTTGTGTACAAGGCCGTCGACTCCCAGATTGGCCGCTATGTGGCGATCAAGATGATCACCAGCGGCGGGGATCCGAGCCTGCTCGAACGGTTCAAATCAGAAGCCCGGTCCACCGGCTCTCTGCAGTGTCCGAACATCGTCACCGTCTACGACTTCGGCGAGCAGGACGGCAATCCTTATCTGGTGATGCAGTTTCTAGAAGGCTCCAGCCTGGACTCGATGATCCAGAAAGGAGTCGCGCTGACTCTTTCCGAGAGACTCGGGATCATCATTGACGTCTGCAATGGCTTGGCCTATGCGCACCAGCGAGGTGTCATCCACCGCGACATCAAACCGGGCAACATCATGGTGCTGCAGGACGGCGTGAATGACGGGATGGCCGTCATTGTGGATTTCGGCATTGCGCGGATCGGCGGCGACACGCGTCTTACTAGGACCGACCAGATCGTTGGCAGTGTCCACTACATGTCGTCGGAGCAGTTGCAGGCCAAGGAACTTGATAGCCGCACCGATGTTTACGCCACCGGAGTGGTTCTTTTTCAACTGTTGACCGGCGCATTGCCTTTTGATTCGCCGGACACGGCGGCCACACTTCTGAAAATCGTAAATGAGCCGCCACCCCCTCTGAGTACATACATCAAGGAGTACCCGCCCGAGTTGGACGGCATTGTCAGCCGTGCGCTCGCCAAGAAAAGGGAAGAACGGTACCCCAATGCCAAAGAGCTTGCCTTCGATCTGATGCAGGTGCAGGAGCATCTGAAATCGGAAACCGTGGCACAACTTTTTCAGCGAGTGGAGGTATCGCTTCGGAAAGAGGAGTGGACTCGAGCGCGAGAGCACCTACAGCAAGTTCTGCGTTTGGATCGTCAGAATACGCAGGCTCAGAAGCTGATGAGCTCGGTGCAGGAGCGCCTCCGGCAGTTGCAGCAGATCGAGCAAGCGCGCGGGTTGCGCAGCCAGGCCGACGAAGCATACCTGGATCAGCGTTACGACGACGCGCTCCGGCTGCTGGAGCAAGCCGTGGTCCTGGACGGAAACAACAGCGATCTAGTGGCTTTCCGCGATTCGGTTCGATCGGCCAAGGAACGGGCGACGGGACTTCGCCGAGCTCTGCGCCGCGCGGAAGCTGCCCTGCAAGACGGAGATCTGGACGAGGCGCAGAACGCGGTTGGCGACGCTTTCAAAATCGATCCGCAAGACACGCAGGCTAAGGCCCTGAAAGCGATCATCGCGCAACAGGCCGAGGAGAAGCTGCGCCAGGAACAGGTAAGAAGGTTGCTCGATCAAGCGCGCAACCAGATTGCCGCCCGTAATCTTACGGCAGCGTTCACCATCCTCAAGAATGCCGAGGTTCTCGACCCAACCTCGAACGAGCTCCAGACGGTAGTGAGGCTTGCCATGGCGGCGCGAGAGCAGGAGAAGCGCCGCGCGGAAACCGAGGCCCTTCGCCAGCAAATCGAGGCTGCGCTGCGCGAGGAAGACTACGCGACCGCGGTCGCCAGGGCGGAAGAGGGGCTCCGGAAGTTTCCCCAGGAACAGAGCTTGTTGAAACTGAAGGCCCTGGCGGATGCGCAACGGCTGCGCGTGGAGCAGAAGAAATTTGTCAGGGAACAATTCTCCGCCGCCAATTCGCTGGCCGATGCGGGACAACTGCGCCAGGCCGTGGCCTTGCTGGAGCGAGCCCTGCAACGGGCTCCCGGAAACAGCGAACTCGAGTCGCTGCAGGCGAGTTTCTCGGACCGGTTGGCGACCGAAGAAGCCGGACAGCGCAGACAACAAGCGATGGAAACCACTCTGGCAGAGGGAAAGCGAATCCTGCAGGAGCGAGGAGCGGGGGATGCGACGCAGTTTCTTTCGGATCGGGCCGCTGAGTATTCCGATTCTCAGCCGTTTCGCGAACTGTACGATTCAGTCCGGGAGCGCGGTGTACTCGATGCGCTCGATAGTCGGCTGGCAAGCGAACCAAATCCGGCCAGGCAAGTTCAACTCGCCGAAGAGACGTTGCGCCATAACCCGAGTAACCGCGGGATCCAACAGCGAGTTGCAGGCCTCCGCCAGCTTAGGGATCAAATCAATGCCGTAATCGAGCGGGCGCAAGGCTTTGAAGCGGCCGGACGTTTTCCGGAAGCGACGCAACAGTGGCAGCAACTGAGCAAGTCTTATCCCCAGGTCCCGGAGTTCGCGGCGCAGGTCAGGCGAATTGCGAGTTTACAAGAGGAAAGCAGGAAGTCAAGGATCGTGCCGCCAGTGCCCCCTCCCCCGATTGATCCGGCAGTGGTGCCCAATCGGCTCGTGAATGACGATGTTCAATTTACTGTATATCGGCCGTCCGTTGTTACCCCGGCGCGATGGCACACTCTGTTGGCGTTTGCGCACCTCTCGGAACGCCGTCCTGGCGCGCTCCCTGGGGAACCAGACCCGATCCAGGAAGTGCATAGGCAAGCTCAGCGCGAATTGGGGGATGATTTTAGTAAGTACAGCACAATTGTGCAGGATAGCGGTCAACCGATTCCCGCGGAAGGGGCGCTTACGTTCGTTCCGGAGATTGAAGGAGTTGAATTTAACCCTTCACAGGTGACGTTCCTGTGGCAGGAAAACGTGCACCGCGAACTGTTCCGATTCCGGGCCTCCGCTGTACTTGACGGCCGCGTTGCACGCGGGCACTTCACGGTCTTTTTGGGGAGCATCATTGTTGCACAGCTCACGCTAAACATCCGTGTGGACAGTCACGCAGCCACAACTGCCACAGACTTCACTACGGCACCCCGATTCCGAAAGATTTTTGCTTCATACTCCCACAAGGATGCCCACATAGTGGACCAGTTCAGCTGCTATGTTCGGGCCTTTGGGGATGAGTATCTTCGCGACGTAATTTCCCTACGTCCAGGGGAGGAGTGGAATGAAGGCCTACGCAAACTGATTGACGCTGCAGATGTTTTTCAGTTGTTTTGGTCATCGAACTCCATGCGGTCAGACTGCGTCAAAGAGGAATGGGGCCACGCTCTTTCATTAGGAAGACAAAATTTCATAGTACCGGTGTACTGGGAAGAGCCGTTGCCCGCATCAAGGACTGAGAACCTGCCTCCTGAAGAACTCGGGAAACTACATTTCTACAAGGTGCCTGCCGTTGTCGAATCCCGCAAGCAGGAGCAGTCTGCGGGTTCTCTCTCCGCTACACTAGTGCTGGATTCCGCAGTCTTGCCGGGTGTTGAGCCGTCGACAGCTGAAACTATTTCGGAGCCCGCAAGGCCCCCCGTCGTACCGCAACCGAAAAAGATTCAACCGGCCCCGGAACGAATCGCGCCACCGAGGAAACCGACTCCTCCGCCGGACTGGACAAATCTATTTGCCGGTCCCAGGAAGTACCTCGCACTTGCTTCCGCGATAATTGTCGTGATCGTGGTGGGCTACTTGATCTTTGGCGGAGGCAAGAAGACGGTTACTGTGAGGATCGATACAAATCCGGCAGGCGCCAACGTGACCGTCGACACCCAGAAGTGTACAGCTCCGTGCGAGCTGTCTTTGCCGCCGGGGACGCACGGCTTGCGAATCGAAAAGGATGGCTACGAGACGATCTCAAAACAAGTTCCCATCGCTGCCGACACGAAATCACTTCCCGTCATAGAACTGGTCCAAACTCCGCCGCCCCAACCGCCGAAACCTACCGAGCAAGGGACATTGATCGTTCGCTCAAATGTAGACGACGCTGAAGTTTTCGTTGACGGCGATCAAAAGGGCGTCATCAAGCACAATAAGTATGAAGGCAAGTTTGACGTGGGCAGTCATCAGATCATTCTCAGAAAATCTAAGTACAAGGACTCACCGCCGCAGAACATCGAGATTGCAAAAGGGCAGCAGGAGATTAAGATTCCTCCTCTCGAAATAGGAGAATCGGAAGTTGGTTATATCGTTATAACCACCAACGCAGGAGCAACTATTGCCGTCGACGGTAAAGTTGTTGAGGGGCGAGTTCCCAGAGAAGGCCGCCGGACTCAGCCGGTAACTCCTGGCACGCATAGCATCCAAATACAGCTCGATGGATATGATCCCTATAACGGACAGGCCGATGTCAAGTTAGGTGAGAACTTTCCGATCCATGCAAGTCTCAAGCCAAAGCCGCCAACGCCGCAGCCCCAAGCGCCGCCGCCGACGATTGTTTTCTTCACTCCGACTCCATCATCCGTGCAGCAGGGCCAGTCGGTGCAATTGAACTGGAAGACGGAGAACGCGAACGCGTTGACGATCGACCCGATTGGCAGTGTTGCAGGTTCGTCAAAGGAAGTCAGCCCAACCAAGACCACGACCTATACCTTGATCGCACGTGGGCCAGGCGGAACGGCAAGATCGGAGTCCGTGACAGTCACAGTCAATGCGCCTCCCCCTCCTCCTCCACCATCTGCGAAGGCATCCATCGTCCAATTTGGGGCGGGACCGGAAAGCATTCAATCGGGTGGATCGGCGACCCTGTTCTGGAGCACCCAGAACGCGAACGTCTCGATTGACCCGAACATCGGCCCCGTAGAGGAAAACGGCAATCGATCCGTCAGCCCGTCCCAGACCACGACCTATACGCTCACCGCCAGGGGACCAGGAGGAGATGTAACAAAAAGAGCTGTCACCGTTACGGTTAAGCCGCCGGAACAGCCCCTGAATCAAAGTTCCGGTACGAAGTGCGTCGAGCGTTTTAAGGATGCCTATGAGAGCCTGGTCATCGACGAACTTCAGAAGGTCTGGCCTTCGCTTGATAGCAAAAGTCGGAACGCACTCAAAGACAGCTTTAAAGGGGCGCAGGCGATCAAGCTAGAAGAACAGCAGTGTGTCGAGACTCCCTCCGGGTCGGCAGATACCGCCCAGTACAGGTGCAGGGAAACGATGACTTATACCATTAACGGGAAACGGCAGCCGCCCACCAAGCCGAACACAATCGAGTTCACGTGTAAGAAGACGTCAGCTGGGGCTTGGATCGTTGCAAGCCGTACTGTTAAGTAGGGACTGGCCGAGACTCGGCTCCGGTCGGAGCATTACTGACAGGTGGGATTTGTAGTGCCAGGCGCGAATCACAACCCAGAAAAGAATCGCAACGCTCTTTTCTCACACGCCTCTGTGACGGAGCTCACGGATTGCATTTTTCTTGTTGACAATCCAAAGTTACATTCGGTATATGTTTTTCCTCATCCTTGAGGCTCATCCGCCTTGAGGCTGTCTCTTCCCCTAAGTTTGAGTGCAGGTGATCCTATGACGCGCCGCTCCGTCTCCGCTGGACGTGTTTGTGTCTTCTTGCTGGCTGTCGCAGCTCTTGCATCTTCACTAACTCTGAACGCGCTGCCGTTGCCGAAGGCTGCGGACAACGCTGGTAAGCACGATGCGACTGTTGCCAGTGCTCCGGCTGGCAAGGCTCCAGTATTTCTGGTTGCGCCGTCGATCTCCGTGGCCGGGAAACCCGCCGCCATCGTAGCGGGAGATCTGAATGGCGACGGAGCGCCAGACCTGATAGTAGCCAATGCGCAAACTGGCAACGTGGACGTGCTTCTGAGCGACGGCAAGGGTGCATTTCAGGCGCCGGTGCATTACAAGATTGGCGGCTCGCCAACTGCCTTAGTTTTGGGCGATTTCACCGGGCATGGAAAGATTGACATCGCAGTAGCTAACCAGAGCGGGAACTCAGTTAGTGTTCTTCTTGGGAAGGGCGACGGAACATTTCAGGCGGCGGTGACCTACACTGTGGGCGCTGGCCCGGTCGCGCTGGCTGTGGGTGACTTCAACGGTGACGGCCATCCCGATTTGCTGGTTGCCAATGCCGGGTCCAATACTCTGGCCGTGCTAACCAATAATGGCGATGGCACGTTCCAAAGCGCGAAGTTTTGTGCCTTATCTGCGAGTCCTCTAGCTTTGGCAATCGCCGATTTCAACAGCGATGGCAAGCTTGACGTCGCGTCGGGGAATGCCGATGGCACAGTGAGCATCCTGCTGGGCGACGGCACTGGCCGCTTAAATATTGCCGCAACCATGACTGCAGCCACGCGGGTTTCGGCGCTGGTGGTTGGGGACTTCAATGCTGATGGCAAGGCCGATCTGGCCGTCGCCGATCCGGTGGCAAGCACTGTAAGCGTTTTTCTAGGCCGCGGCGATGGGACGTTTCAATCGTCGTCCGTTCTCGCCGTCGGCAACGAGCCCGTCTCCCTGGCCCTTGAAGATCTGAACGCGGATGGTGTGCCCGACCTGCTCGCCGTGAACAAGTCCGGCAACACAGTTAGCGTCATGCTAGGCGCTGGCAACGGCAGCTTCCAGCCCAGCTTGGATTGTGTAGTTGGCAATTCGCCGGTGGCGGTCGCCATCGCCGATTTCAACGGCGATGGCCATCTTGACTTAGCGACGGCCAACTCCGCCGACGGGACGGTGACCGTGCCGCTCGGCAACGGTGACGGAACCTTCCAGGCGGCGCAGGATTACCGCACTCACTTGGAGCGTAAGTCGGTAGCCGTCGGCGACCTCAACGGCGATGGTCACCCCGACGTGGTGGTCGCGAGTCTTTGTGGAAGCGACCCCGAGTGCGCTGGCAATGGAACGGCAAGCGTATTTCTCAGCAACGGGAAAGGTGCGCTGAAGCCAGGCTCAATTTATGCGCTGGGCAAGGGGCCGATCTCGATTGCATTGGCGGACGTCAATGGTGACAAGAAGCTTGATCTGATTGCGGTGAACCGCGACGACGCCACTGTCATGGTGCTGCTGGGTAACGGAGATGGCACCTTTCAGGAAGGAGTTACCTATCCTGCCGGTGTAAATCCGGTTTCGGTTTCGGTTGGTGACTTCAACAAAGACGGCAAGCCCGATCTAGCGGTCGCCGCGCTGTGCGGTTCTGCCGGATGTAACCAGCAGGGCGGCGTGAATATCCTTCTCGGCAACGGCGATGGCAGTTTCAAGTTCGGAGCAAGCTACGACGTTGACTTCGCTCCTGTTTCCGTGGCTGTGGGAGATGTGAATGGAGACGGAGCCCTCGACTTGGTCGTCGCGAACTCCTGTGGCAAGAGTGCCGCCTGTTCGAACGGCACAGCCAGCGTGCTGCTTGGGGATGGCAAGGGAAATTTCACGCTCAAGACGGAGGTCGACCTCGGCAAGCAGGTGTCGTCGGTCGCCTTAGCCGACTTGAATGGAGATGGCAAACTCGACCTGATTGCCGCCAACAGTGCGGACAACCAGGTAGGCGTGCTGCTCGGCAAAGGAGACGGCACTTTCAACAACCAGGTTAAGTACGAGGTGGGCGTGGGGCCGTCCGGAGTGGTCGTGGCTGATTTTGATGGCGACGGTCTCCCCGATGTTGCGGTTGCAAACCTCAAGAATTCCACTGTCAGCCTGCTGCACGGCAATGGCGACGGTAGTCTACAGACAGCAGTTGCGTATCCCGTGGGCTTTGGCCCCGACGCACTGGCTGCACTAGACCTCACCGGCAGCGCCCGGCCGGCTCTGGTAACGGCGAACGGCAACAGCGGCGGGTCGCCGGTGGGGAACGACATTACGGTGCTAGCGACTACGGGGATTACGGCTGGAACCACCGCTTCTACGACAACCTTGACGGCCTCGCCCAACCCCTCTCTCTATGGCCAATCAGTCGCTTTTCAGGCCACTGTTACGGGAGCCAGCGGTACTCCGACGGGCAATGTTCAGTTCATGGACGGCGCAACCGACCTGGGGTCGCCGGTTGCCTTGGACGGCACAGGGGCCGCGACGTTGAATTGGGCGACCTTGGACGTGGCCCACTCTCCGCATTCGATCACCGCCGTGTACTCAGGCGACGCTACCTACGCCAGCAGCACTTCGAGTCCGGTTTCGCAAACCGTAAATGCCGCCACGCCGACGATCGCCGTGACCGGCGTGAGTCCGGCTTCGGAGACCTACGGTCAGGATGCGCCGGTCACGATTACGGCAGTGCTGTCGTGGACAGGCAGCGGTACTGCGCCCACGGCGAGCGATGTGACCATTGGCGGCAACGGGCCCAGCACCTATGGAACGACCAGTTGCGGGGCGCCCAGCGGCAACACGATAACCTGCACGGCCACGTATACACCTACCACCGCGGATACGCAGGCCCTCTCTCCTTACACAGAGACGGCGGCGTTCACGGCAGACAGCAATTACAACGCTGCGAGCAGCCCGCAGACCAACAACTTCACCATCGGGAAGCAGACCCCCACGGTCAACGTGACGAACGTGTCGGTGCCCTCCGAGGCCTACGGCAGCGGAACTGCGACCACGGTAACGGCAACTCTGGCCTGGACGGGCGGCGGGGCGGCACCGACGGGCGGGCTGACGTTTGGGTCGACCGCGGGTGGCAGCTATGGCGCACCAAACTGCACGGGCGCAAGCAGTCCCATCACCTGCACGGCGACGTTCACGCCGACTGCGACCGACGCGCTCGGGACGTACACCATGTCGGCCAGTTATGCGGGCGACAGCAACTACAGCCCCGCGAGCAGCCCGCAGACCAACAACTTCAGCATCGGGAAGCAGACCCCCACGGTGAACGTAACGAGCGTGTCGCCGGCTTCGGAGGCATACGGCAGCGGAACTACGACCACGGTAACGGCAACTCTGGCCTGGACGGGCGGCGGGGCGGCACCGACGGGCAGGCTGACGTTTGGGTCGACCGCGGGTGGCAGCTATGGCGCGGCAATCTGCACGGGCGCAAGCAGTCCCATCACCTGCACGGCGACGTTCACGCCGACTGCGACCGACGCGCCAGGCACGTATACCATGTCGGCCAGTTATGCGGGCGACACCAACTACAGCCCCGCGAGCAGCCCGCAGACCAACAACTTCACCATCAACAAGGCCACGACGTCGATCGCCGTGACCAGCGTGATCCTGGCTTCGGAGGTCTACGGCCAGGATGCGCAGGTCACCATCACGGCAGTACTGTCGTGGACAGGCATCGGCGCTGCCCCTACGGCGAGCGATGTGACCTTTGGCGGTAACGGGCCCAGCGGCACCTATGCGACGACGGGTTGCGGCGCACCCAGCGGCGACACGAGGACCTGTACGGGCACCTATACACCTACTGTCGCTGATACGGTGCCATCCTCTCCTTACACGGAGACAGCGACGTTCTCCGGAGACAGCAACTACACCGGTTCGAGCAGCCCACAGACCAAAAACTTCGTCATCAACCAGGCGACTACCACGACGGCCGTGACCTCGGGGACAAACCCGTCCTTTGTCAATCAGTCGGTCACCTTCAAAGCAACCGTGACCCCCCAATACAGCGGGACGCCGACTGGCACGGTAAGCTTCACGGCTAACGGCAATCCCATCTCCCCCGCATGTACGGGAGTGACCTTGAACGGAAGCAGCCAGGCGACCTGTACGTATGCGGGCTTCGCAGCAGGGTCTTACACCGTGACCGCCTCCTACAGCGGCGACGGCAACTTCCTTAGCAGTGTTAGCAGCGGCTCTGGCAATGTGACACAGGTTGTCAACAAAACTGCCACCGCGACAGCGTTCTGCACGACGCCGACTTGCGCCTCACTAGCGATCACTCCGAGCGTCACGAACTCGACCATAACCTTCACGTTCGCGGCAACGGTCACCCCGGCACTGACCGGGGTCTGGTCACCCGTGGGCGAAACGATCACTTTCATGGATACTTCGACGAGCACGCTCCTCGGGACGTCGGGACCACTAACGCTCAACCAGCAAGGCGTGCTAGAAGCTACCTTCGTCCTCACGACGGAGCTTTCGACTGGGAATCACTTGATCACTGCCGTCTATAGCGGGGACCCGAATTTCGTCGGCAGCACTTCGGCGGCAACATCGCTCTCTTTTGAGGCGCCTGGCTCCCAGACTGTGGTCTCGGGCCAACCCTCAGGCGGTGTGAGCCTCACCCCGAATGGCGCCACCGCCGGAACCGCAGTGACGTTCTCTTGCCTGGGGATCGGCGGCACCGGGATTTCCGGCGTTCTAGCGCCAAACCCGGCAGGCTATTTCACGAATCCGAATGGGAATGGAGTAACACCATTTGTGTCGTGCTGGTTCACTTCACTCACTTCAACCGCGCCAGCGGGGACGACGCTTACGATCTGCACCGCCCTTCCTGCGCCAACGAATTGTACGACCGGTCTAACTGTCGGCGTGGTGCGACCAAACTTGGAGCTGAGACCACATCGGACCTGGTACAGTTTGGCGCTTTTCCTGCCGGCAATTACATTCCTGGGTGCGGCGGTTCCATTCGCTATCGGATTCAGAAAGGGGAAGTTCCGCCGTAGGAACCTGATAGGGTTTATCGGCCTTCTCCTGGTAGGTTCGTTGGTGCTGCTGTTACCAGCCTGCGGGGGAGGCTTCGCCGGCCTCGTTAAGAATCCGGCGCCTGGAGCTGGATCAACACCCGTGGGCTCTTACACCGTGACGGTACAGAGCGTTGATCCGTCCGATGGCTCGGTGCAGATTTATTCAGTGCCATTGAGTGTCGTCCCGCCGGGATAGGCCTTTGCCAGCGCCTTGCCGTCGTCAGACTGCAAGGCGTACCGCTGTGGGAATGAAGAGCGTTCGTTGAGGGAACTGCAATGACAAAGCGTCTTCTGGTCGTGACCGCCATTCTAGTCTTGCTGACCTGCTTGCGCGCAGGGGCACAACAGACCATCATTAACCATTGCCCATATAGCCAGCGGTATTGGAATGAATTGGCCTGCCTTATTCCAGACTTAACGACTACTGGGAATTCTGACATCCAAGGCTTCAACACGACGCTGGGGAGAGTGATCGGGGAATTGCCGGTTGCGGTCCCCGTATCCGGATTTGCGCTCACATTGGACAAGAGTACCGGAGTCTACATGGTTTCGAGCGACTTGGGGGGCGTGCTTACGGAGCGCGGCTCGACCCTCGGGAAAAATAAATTGTTCTTGGGTTTTACCTACCAACACTTTAGTTTCGACGAAATAGACGGGACGAATCTTACTAAGATTCAAACCGTCTCTGCTATCACTTATAACGGTAGTCCGGCTTTTCTCTCGTCAACCAACAAGTTAAGTGCCTCGATCGACCAATATACGGCGATTGCTGCCTTCGGTATTTCGGACCGAATGGACCTTTCAATCACCTTGCCAATCGACAATGTTTCTCTTTCAGGGACTGCCACGAACAGAGTTGAAGCCACTAACAATGGGGTGTTAACGCCTTCCCCGCTAAACCCGCAGAGTCTAACCATCGGCGGCTCTGCCAGTGGCGTTGGCGACTTGTTCCTCAATGGGAAGTACGGCGTTGTGAAAGGGGAGAGTTCCCGGTTGGCCTTCGGCCTGGAGGTGCGCTTCCCTACGGGCAACGAATACAACCTGCTCGGTTCTGGATCGACTGGTTTTAGGCCTTATATAGTCTATTCGCGGCTGGGAAAACGCTTTCATCCGCACGCCAACTTTGGCTATCAATGGAATAGCCAGAGCGTGCTGAATTTGGGTGCGAACGGTACTTCCTTGCGGCTTCCCGATAGTCTCACATATTCGGCAGGCGTGGACTATTCGGTCCTTAAGCGCCTGACGCTGGTGGGAGATTTTCTGGGACAGCACTATTTTGACGCGACGACAATTACGCGTGCCCAGCTGGCCACAAGCACAAATGTGCTCGGGCTAGGGCAACCGTGTGTTGGTGCTGGGAATCCTCCAACCTGTAACTCGCTCAACGGTACCGTGAGTACGGTCGGGGTAAAGAACCAGAGTGCCTTCGACGAGGATAACCTTGCGGTAGGAATCAAATTGAACCCGGCTGGCAGGTGCGTCGTGTCCGCCAACGTTATGATCAAACTGAACGACGCGGGCCTCCGTGCCAACTACGTCCCGCTGGTCGGTATTTCGTACAAGTTCTAGGCCAAGTCGACAGTTTGTCGCTGCGCCAATACCCGGTATGCGGGGCAAAAGAAGTACGCTTCCTAACCGACCGAGCTCTCGGTTCGTCCCTGGCTTCTTCCAAATTGAGAAGCGGTCAGCCCAGCGGTCGCACGGATGGAGACTGGGAGGATTCGGTTTGCATGGGTTTGAGCGGAGCGTCGCTCTCACGGTCCGGTGGGCTCGAACCAGACCACCGCGCCCTTGGCGATCTCCGGCAGATCGAAGTGCGTGCTCCCGTTTTCGAAACGACCCGTGATCGCGGTTTCCTCGCCCAGAAATGGCAAGAAGTGTCCCCGCACCTTGCCCGGCACAGTCACCTCGGCGTGTTTCTCGGGAATCTGCACCGCGTTCTCTTTGGCGCGCAGACCTTTGAAGTTGGCAAAGAACACGTGCGGTCCGCCGTCCACGGACGCGATCTGCGCCGCCATCATCGGCGATGCCTTGACTCGAATCTCGCCCTCACCCAGGCCGTCCAGAAAACGCTTCTCACTGTCGGGTGAGCAATCGTCAAAGTGACTTTCCGCCTTCGCGATGTAGTTAGCTCCCGGTGAATCCGCTAGGTGGACCACGTTGGTCTGCCCCAGCAATCCTTCGCTCAAGGCGCCGGTTTTTGCGACAATCTTTCCAGTGCTCCCGGCATACTTTTGCAAGGCAGCGGTCTCCTCTTTCGAAAGGATGTGCACATCGGGCAGAATCAAAGTCTTCCCGCGGAACGAACCCAGCGTCCTCGGGGTCACGATCTGATATTCGCGGTGGCTCTGCATCAGCAGCAGCAGCGTGCCCTGGTACGAACCAAGAAACTCCTTCGTGAAGTAGTTGCGCGTAGCCGGAGAGAAGTACACTCCAACCGGATCAATCGCCGTCCGCGGACGATAGAACGTCTTCTCGTGCGCTGCAATCCATGCAAACACTTGCTTGCGGGTGGCCAGGTCGTTCGAGCCCGACATGACATGCGTCGCTGCATCCCACACGTTTGCTCCCGCCATGACCTCCGACATGAACAGGTTCTGCATCGCCTCCGGCGCGCGGACCTTTGGGTCGCCATCCCACGAGTAATTCAAGATCCATGTCGCCTTGCCCTCGGCAAACGCGCGGAACGTCTGTATGCCGATCTGGTACCGGAACCAGTCGAACGGCGTTCGCGATGCCGCCATGTGATCGCCGCCGCCAAACTCATACTCGTGCGCAATCGCATCGTTGACGGCGTACAGGCTATACACATCCGCGCCCACGCGCACCGCTTCTTCCTCGATGCCCGGGTAAATCTCCGGAATCGTCTTGATCTGCGGATTCACCGCCTTCGCCGTCTGATCGATCTCCCGCATGAAATCCGTAAGTGACTGGATTCGAAAATCGACCCAGCGGCGGAAATTCGGGTCCGAGAAATCGCCCAGCTTCAGGTTGTGGCGCGCGTCCAGTCCAGTCTGCTTGCGGAAGGCCGCAACCGTCGCGTCATCGAAGCTGGCCCAGGTGTCTTCCCAGCCATCGAAGTGCGTCATCCAGTACGGGATGTCGACGTAGATGCCGTCAATCCCGGTCGCGGCGATCTGCCGCACGCGCTCCATATAAGTCTTGCGCCACTCCGGCGCGTAGGGGCTGATCCACACATCCTCATCGCCTTTAGCGATCCAGAAGGCATCACCGCCGCCAAAGACCGCGGGTTCTCCCGTGATCTTGCGCTGCAACCACTCCGGATGGTCTTTGACCACAGAGTGCGGCGATTGTGCTGCGTTTGCCGTGATGCACTCCAGCCCCGCGATGTAAACGAACGCGTGGTTTCCCGCTTTGTGCGCGCGCTCGGCCACGGCTCGAATCGCGGCGAGTTTTTCCTCCGGGTGCAGGAAGCTCTCATAGCGGCCCGGGATGTCGTTGTCTACCTCGATGCCGAAGACGTTACTGTCCCGCGCATTTCGTACGATCTGGTCGGCGTTGTCGGCCTGCAGTCCGTAAGCTGCGATGCGCACAAAATGCGTCCAATTCTGCTCCGGCGTGTCGGGAGCAGCCGCCAACATTACGGCGCACAGCATCAGAAAGAACATGGCGAGACAGCTTTTTCGTTTCATGCCCGGTCCTCGTTATGACTATGGTGATTGCGTCGTCCGTTGTTACCACGCAGGATTCCGCCATCCTGCTGACCATGCGCGCTAGGCACCAGTTGTTGGCACGCCGCCCGTTTCGTCGTTCTGGCCGAGACCGGCCGTCGGGCGCAGCGTCAAACTGCCATCCGCATTCACACCTTGCCGGCAAGCCCAACGCACCGGATAGCGTTGCCCTTTGACTTCGATTTCCGCTCGGAGTCTCAGTCCCTTCCAGTTCGTTCCCTTGGGCAACGGGAACTTCGCCTGACGAACTTTTCCTGGAAGAGGGTAGCCAGCGTCAAGGCTTCCTTCCGCGCTCACCTTCCCATCCTCGCTGGCCACAGAGACGCGCAACACGCCGGGGACGCCGGCAATCCCATCGTTCGCAAAGCCAATAATCAAGCCCGGATAGCCTGCTTCCTCATAGCTCCACACCCACGAGGGCCGAACCCGGTAGCCAATCTTGCGGGCCAGTCCGTCAATCGCGCCGGGAAACTGGTGGTAGTAGTTGAGGATTCGATCGGCCTGGATGCGGTGCCAATTCCACAGCGAGAAATAGCAAGCGCCCACATCCTGCACGTGGTGGATGACGTTGTCGGTATAGGTCACGCCCTCATCCATCCGTAGGTGTTGCGGCAAGCCATCCGACATTCCAACTTCCACCGTAACTCCCGTCCAAGGCGGCCGGTTGCTCAGTTCTTCGATCTGCTCGTTTTCAATGAAGATAGTATCGGTCCGCAGCCAGTTGAAACTCCGGACGGTGCGTTCCACCAGTTCCGAATTGCCCACCTTGCTGAAGTCCGGCTGCGTGTTAGTAATCAGCGGCGTTTTCTTCCAGCGCTCTGCCTGGTGCTGAAACATACTCACGAAGGTCTTCTCCGCAGTGACGGAGTCGGGAAATGGGTTCGACTCCAGCGGCCAGGTGTGTCCCTCACCCCAGAATCCGTACATAAACGTATCAACGTACTCCACGTCGGGATGGCCGTCGTAGGCGTCCGCCAGCAGGTCCACCAATTCCCGAAATGCCGCCTGAAATGCGGGATCGTCATAGCGAGGTTCATATCTCGCACGACCCTCCCATTCGCCCAGCTTCACCATCGGAACCTTCTGCCGCACAAAGTCGGGCAGCGCAAGATCGGGAATGTCCGGGTTACTCACCATCACGCGGAACCCGACCCGCTTCTGATACATACGGGCCAGATCGAAAGTCAGCTTCCAGTGCTCGCACAAGTCGAGCTTTCCGGGACGCAGCTGCACGTCTTTCCAGTTCACGCGGATATAGAGTTTCGTCCCCAGCGGCAACTTCACCAGGTTTTCGATGGACTGAGCCAGCGACTCTCCCTCTTTCTTCGCTGGCCCCACCTCATCGCACACATAGGTGATGAGACCCATTCCATAGTTGGGCACGATCTCCTCGGAGGGGGTCAGGGCCATCACCACATTCCAACTGGGATAATCGTCGGCGGAAAACGGTCCCTGATAGAGCCGGTCAGACACCGGCGGCCCGGAACCGAAGTCGTACTTGTCGAAGTTATGAGTGGGAACATGTCCCAGAAGCGATTTGCTGCCAAGTCCCGCCGCTACTGCGATAGCACCGCCAGCCTTCAGAAATGATCTTCGTTGCATACTCAGCCTACCCGGCCGTGTCGCAGCTTCGTCAGCCGGAATCTCCTTGTTCACTTCGGGGCCCGTGAGCCCGCAGTTCAGAACTCGAACCTCAATCCGAATTGGAAGTACCGGGGCGTGTACCCTGGCGCGTCGCCGCTAATTGTCCCGAAAGCGGGATCTCCCACACCCGAGTTCGGCTGCCCAAAGCGGGGATGATTGGTGAAGTTGAACATCTCCGCTCGCACGTCCAGCTTCATGCCCTCCTTGGGCACAAACGATTTGTAAAGATTCAGATCCACGTTGTGGATGCCGTCGACGCGCAGACCGGAAAAATAGCGCGGAGCATTCCCCGGATTCTGGTCGCCAGGGTCGGCGAAGCAGCTGGAGTTAAAGAAAGGGGCCGGCGGTGGTTGCCCATTGTTAATTGCGGTGCTGTTGTTTTGCCAGTTCAAGGCTACGTCATTCATACTGAGCCCAGTCTTGAGTTGGGGGCACACGACGTTGGGACGCTGGCTGCCATTCGCCAGACGGGCTGAGGCCATACCCATCGCCATGGGTTGTCCCGATTGTTCCGTGATCATGGTCGCGATCGACCAGCCTCCGACGGCGGCGTCGAGCGCGCGATTCATATTGCCGCCAATCCACTGATTGCGGCCGACGGGCATGTCAACGATGACGGCGGCCGCCAGACGCTGCGGCGTGTCGTTGGCGCCAATGCTGTGCTCCAGATTCAGGCGATCCAGTTGTTGCACCGTGCCGTTAGCGAGCGCCCCCACCCAATTGTTCCTGCCAGCCGAGGAATCGTCCGTCGACTTTGACACCGTGTAACTGCCGTCGAAACTGATGTGATGCGTGGTGCGCTTCTGGAAACGAATCTGCATCGCGTTGTACCAGGAACTGGCTTCCTCCAACATCAGGCCTTCGAAGTCTCCGGCGAATTGTGGATAGGAATTGAGCAGATTTCCCAATGGGATGGTCGGCTGGCCGTAGTTCGAATCGGGCTCGTTGAAGCACGGCGCGGAGGGGGAGGGCGTACAAGGCGCGCTGAACATGGGGGAGAACGGGTTGGCCACATATGTCTGAAGAAAGTTACTCACGCAATTGTCGGTCTGACAGCTCGTGTCGGTGGGAGTTACCGCGGCGGAAATCTTCGCCAACAGAGCCGACGGGATGAAATCCCGGTTGTTCGTGCCGGCCCAGGGCAGATGGGTGCTCCGGTTTGCGGAGTAGTCCACTCCGAGCACGATTTGGCTGGGCAGCTCCCGCTGCAGTCCAAGATTCCACTGGTAAATGTTGGCGTCTCGCGCCGCAGTCGTGCCCAGATCGTTGTTGTTGACGTACCCCCAATTTGCCAGACTGCCGTACTGCGTTCCCTGTGGACCCGTAAATCCGCCCGGGAACGGATTTTCCAGGGTCGCGGATTGAGTTACAAAATTGTCGTTGGTAAAAAACATGGTAGCGGTCTTGCGGAAGGCGGTGCCGGGATACTGGAAGTTCGTGGCCGGGCTCATTCCGAAATACACGCCCGCCCCGCCGCGCACCACCGTCTTCGAATCGAGCTGATAGGCGAAACCCAGCCTCGGTCCAACGTCTTTGCGATACGTAGGAACGCTCCTTTTGCCGGAGGTGGGGAACACCGTAGTGCCCAGCAACTCCTCAGAGGAAGGGAAGCTCACTCCGTACGCCTGCAGCGCCGCCTGGGCACTGCTCAGATCCAGATTGACGCCGGTGTCGGCGGTGAAATCGCTGAATTCGACCCGGTTGTGGCGCTCGTTGTATGGCGTACTCCACTGGTAACGCAGGCCGAGATTGAGTGTGAGTTTTGTGTTCACCTTCCAGTCATCCTGGAAATAGAACCCTGTCTCCGCCGATCTATTGGCGACTGAGGGATAGACAGTCAGCGAGGTGTTGGCGTCTGGGTATGGGTTTACATTGTCGGCATAACCAAAAAGAAGGCTGGCGAACGGATTGCCCGTTTGATTCCCAGACGCATCCATGTCGCTGTTCGGAGTCGGCGACGTGACGTAATCCGAAAAGTTGAACAGGCCAGTCGGATTCGGCGGCTGAAAGAAGTTGTTGTAGAAAAGTCTCTGCTCCCCGCCGAACTTCATCAGGTGCGAGCCCTTGGAAATCACCAACTGCGACGAATAACTGTACAAGGTGTGTGCAAAGGTCGTGTCTATGCAGCACTGATCGAAAAGATCGGTCCACGGCGACGCTCCCACCATGTAGAACGTTGGCATCCGGCCCAACCCGTTGGCCTGCTGCAACACCGCCGGCAATCCCTGAGCGCCGCTCGGCAACGAAGCATTGAAGCTGGAGATCGAGGGAATGCCGGATGTCGCTTTTTCGTGCACCCGGTCCACAGCGACATGGTTTGTCCAGACAATCCGCGGGTTAATGGTCCAGGAATATTCGAACGAGCCGTTCTGCGCCGTGGTCGGACCGTTCGCGATTCCGTCATTATCAAATCCGTCTCCCAAAGTCTCTGCCGTGGTGTAATTGCTCCAGCCCCGGCTGTAGCGGCCGTTAATGCGCTGCTTATCATTGATCTGGTGGTCCACCTTGATGTCGAACTGGTAATCCGGAGAATTCGCGGTAGTGTTGAAATTGAGGTTATTGAATTCTCCCGGGAGGTTGGGTTTCGGATAGAGATTGGCGATGGCCTGCCCGATGGGGTCAATTTCGTTCTGAGGTATTTTGTTGCTTGGAACCTGCGGCCGGATGCAGGTCCCTGAGGAGCAGTCAATTTGAGTCGGGTCGTAAATGGTATTTTCGCCCGTCGCCGAGAAGTCGCCAGTCCGCTCCGCCAAGGTTGGCACGGACGCGACATAACTGGACGAAGAGACGCTGCGGACTCTCTCATAATCGACGAAGAAAAAAGTCCGGTCCTTCCGGATCGGGCCGCCGATGGAAAAACCGCCCTGATCGCGTCTGCTGTCTGGTTTGGGGTTGGGCACGGGATTGCCCACAAAGTACTTGGGATTAAAAAAATCGCGGGCGTCCATCTGCGGACGCTGCAGGAAATACCAGCCGCTGCCATGGAAGGCGTTGGTCCCGCTCTTCATGGCCATGTTTACGACGGTGCCGCCGTTGTTGCCGAACTCCGCCGAGAAGCTGTTGTTCTGGACTTTCACTTCCTGCATGCTCTCGACCAGCGGCTCGTAGTAAACGTTGGAGTTTCCTCCCTCGCCCTGTTCCGGAGCGCTAAGCAAGGCGCCATCCAGCCGCACCTCGGCGGTCGCATTGCGTTGCCCGTTGGAAACGAAGTTGGTCCCCGAAGGATAGTTATCCGTCGTGCCCGACCCTGCCACCTCGGTCACGCCCGCCGAGAGGAACATCAGGCCGAAGAAACTGCGGTTGATCAGAGGGAGTTCCTTCACGTACTCGCTGGTGATGTCCGTGCCCAGCGTCGCGTTGTCCGTGTCCAGCAGTGGCTGCGTGGCCGTGACTACGATTGTGGTCGATACCCCTGCCATCTCCAGCTTAAAGTTCAGCGACGACTCCTGATCGATTGCCAGAACCACGCCGGTCTTCTCCGCCGGACGAAAGCCGGAGGCCTCGACCTTGACGGCATAGGCGGAAGGGCGCAAACCGGTGAAGTAATACGAACCCTTGTCGTCGGTACGCGCGGAACTGGAAATGTTCGTACCGACGTCCCGCATGGTCACCGTCGCATTAGAGACCACCGCTCCCGTCGCATCGGAAACAACCCCGCGCAGCTGCGCCCGGTACGCTCCCTGGCCCCAAACGGACAGAGCCAAACCCAGGATTGCGACAACGGTGGAGAGCAAACGAAGGCGAACCGGCAAACCCCCAATTACTGGAACCCGCATGGATGGCCTCCCACAAAGATCAGAGCACGCACCATTCGTATGCTTGCGTTTAATAACTTTTACTTTCGCTTGCGCGGCTTTGTCAAGCGTAAAGTATGGCCCGAGGCTTCGGTCCCGGCTCCCACGCCGCCCTTTCCGCAAAGTTCCACAAACCTCTCTGTCGCCCGAGGCCCGGCTAGAATAACGCCGCCTGGCACGAAACCGCATCCCACAGACGCTAGCGAGCGATTGCAGGACGTCCACCCTTGAACCAGATCGGAACTTTTCGCTAGACAACAGAAGGCCATGCAAGATAAAAGAGAGGTGCGCGCGGGCGGGATTCCTGCGGGCGGGCGCGTGCTGGAGCGGTTCAAAGTTTCTGAATGCTAAGCGAAGAGCGGCAAAGAGCCATCCTTGAGCTACTGCGGCGGGATGGCCGGGTCCTGGTCGTGGACTTGGCCAGGCACTTCCACACTTCCCAGGTCACCATCCGCAAGGACCTGGAAATCCTCCATGCCAAGGGCAGCGTTCACCGCACCCACGGTGGAGCGCTGCCGGCGCGCGACGGCGCCCTCGAAGACCCCACTTTGCGAGAGAAAGAGAAACTGCACCGCAAAGAGAAACTGCAGATTGCCGCCGCCGCCGCGCGTATGGTGACGGAAGGGCAAGTAGTCATCCTTGATTCCGGCACGACCACGACGGCCATCGCCCGCGCCCTGCGAAACTTTCAGAACCTGACCATCATCACCAACGCGGTGAACATCGCTGCCGAACTTTCTGGGTCGGCGCTGGAAGTGATCCTGACCGGGGGCAGTTTGCGAAAAAACTCCTTTTCCCTGGTAGGGCCCCTGGCCGAGGAAACGCTCCACAAATTGCATGCGGACATCCTTTTTCTCGGGGTCGATGGATTCGACGTTCAGTATGGGCTCAGCACACCCAATCTTCTGGAAGCGAAAGTAAACCGCGCCATGATCGAGATTTCCAGGACAGCCGTGGCCGTTTGCGATTCCAGTAAATTCGGGAAGCGCAGTCTCTCGCTGATTGCTCCCCCCTCTTCTCTTCAACACGTCATCACCGACTCCGGCATCCCCAAGGCCGACTTGAGCGCGCTGAAGAAATCCGGAATTGAAGTGACGGTGGTCTGACGCCCTGCTCCATGGCAACGTCACGAGATCAGAGCGGGCGCTTCAAAATCCGGAGACCATTGTCCCGATAAACACGGCGCAGAACTTCATCGGGAAGAAGCAGTCCATGAATATTCCACCGGCCCTGACGAGAAGCATGGGACGGATATTCAAAATACTGGTCATCGGTCTCCAGAAAGCGAAAATGCAGCCGGTACATCTCCGGTTCCGGGACCAGGTCGGTGCCAAACAGAATGCGGCCGGAATACTTAAGGAAGAAACTGCGGGCGGTATAGGGTTGGCGGCCCAGTTCCGCGCATCGCGCGCCGATGTCCACCGACACATTCGGATACGTCTCCAACAATCGGCCAATGTACTCCAGATTCTCCGGACGCTCGGCAACGTGCGCTGCCACGAACGTGGTTTTGGGATGCCGCGCGAAGACGCGGTCGCGCTGGGCCAGGAGTTCCCGTTTGCTGAAGTGCGACCCGTGGAAGCTCCATTCGGGATGCGCGGCTAACTCCTCGTAACGCTCGTTTTCCGCGTCGATAGGCAAAAAGAAAGCGTCCGGGTCCGCGATGTGGAACATGATGGGAACAGCCAGTTCTGCCGCCTTATCGAACAGCGGAGCAAGCCTTTCATCGTCCACCTGCAGAAGCTTGCCGTCCGCATCGTAGAGGCCAGTCCCGAGGTCCTTCCACAATTTCAAACCGCAGGCGCCGTGCTCCACCAATTCCTCCAGCCGATCCCCGGCTCTTCGAAAGAATCCGGTGACTGCAAGTCCGACCAGTCCATCCAGCCGTAAGTCGCAAAACGTTTCGGAGCAGCCGTATGGTACTTGCGAATCATTTCGAAAGCTTCCCGGCCAACCCGTATGGTGATATTGACGATCAGCTCAAGGCCGCATTCATCCATGATTCGCAATACGCTCTGCGGATCTTGAGCATCGAGATGGTTATGGTAGTCAATGACCGGGAACCCGGGACGACGCACCTCGTGCTCGGGAACAACCAGCATGGAGCGGGGATGGTAGTCGCTGAGCCGCAGGTCCACTGACGCCTTGGCGGTCACCATCTCGATGAAAGCGTCTTTGCGCGGCAAGTCTTCGCTCATGGTTGTCTCCCAATCAAGTCTTCGCGGCCCGCGGCAAGCGTCGAGCGGCCACGCGACGACGGTTGCGACTGAGGAAGTTCGACAGGCGCGCCAAGTCGGGCTGCCCACCCGTGCCTCCGACTTGCAGCGTGGACAGAGCGCCGCAAGCATTGCCTTCAGTCAGGCAGCCATACAAATCTCGGCCAGATAGGAAAGCATGCACGAATCCCGCCGCAAACGAGTCTCCCGCGCCGGTCGTGTCCACGGGTGAAACCTCAAACGCCGGCGCCGATACGACCTGGTTGTCTGCTGCCGCCATGGCCCCGCGGCGGCCGAGTTTGACGACGACGCAAGGCGCTCTTGCGGCCAGTTGGTCCAGCGCCGCCCGAATCTTTGTTTTTCTCGTCAACTGGAGCGCTTCTTCTTTATTGATGAACAGAATCGTTGTCTCATCAATCACCCGCCAAACGTCCAGGCCCCACGAGGACTGCGGGTCCGAGTTTGGATCGAATGATGTAGTCAGGCCAAGTTTCCTGGCGTGGCGCAGAATGCGCGGAAAAGACGGTCGCAGAGCTGTCTGCAGAAAGAAAGAAGTCATGTGCAGGTGGCTGTGTCCCCGTAAGGATTCCATATCCAGATCCACAAATCGCAATTCGGAAATCGCTCCCAGCACGGTCACTAAAGCGCGATCGGAGCGCGTGCTCAGCGAGACCGTGACACCCGTCTTCGAAGTCGGGACGGTCAGGACATGCTCGGTGGAAACGCCGGCCTTACGCAGTGACTCCAGGCAAAAACGGCCATACTCGTCGTCCCCGACTCTGCTGAAGAAACTCACAGGATGCCGCAGTCGTGCCGTGCCACAGGCAAAAATCGCAGAAGCGCTGCCTAGAACGGTCTGGAAATCCGCCGCCAAAACCTCATGGCCAAGCACCGGGGCGGAGGCCAATCCACTGGCCACAAGGTCGACGTTGAGTTCGCCGATGACGGCGACCGCCCGGTCCATGGCCGCGGGTTGATACGGTTTCGTTTCATTGCTATGATAGTTTCTAAACATTTCTATATATTTCGTGATCAGTTGGCAGTATAGTGCAATGGATCGAAGTTGGGAAGGAGGAAGCTTGCTTCAGGGGCGCGTGACAGACCGATTGCAGGCGCTGCTCGGCACCAGCGAGAAGGAAAAAGAGGCCCGCGGCACCCGCTACACTCCGCGGGAAATCCTGCATCAGCCCGCAACCTGGCGGAAGACGTACAAGATTTGCGCGGAGCGGCGTCTTGACCTGATCCAGTTCCTGCAGGCAGCAGGCATCGGCGCAGAAAGCATGCCCCGCCCAACCGTCTTTCTCGTAGGCGCAGGCACCTCCGATTACGTC
>Ga0181523_10000418_pt1 | contig 47802 bp, 45 predicted proteins | sample PEATcosm2014_Bin_43_FD_119752 | JGI IMG/M metagenome (GOLD analysis project Ga0181523, IMG submission 119752) | Peatland microbial communities from MTU Mesocosm Facility, Houghton, MI, USA - PEATcosm2014_Bin05_30_metaG | ecosystem: Environmental > Terrestrial > Soil > Wetlands > Peat | place... | reverse complement strand
GTTCGATGGGTGGCAGGAGATGATCTTCTTCGTCAGATTCAGTTCATCGGCAACCTTTTCGATTTGGCAGCCTAAGAACGCACAAACAGACGCTCAGCGACAAACTTGTCTGCATTTGAAACTTGCAACACTACCCTTCCAGCCGACCGCCCCTGCCAGCACGAACCGTCACCTGCGTCCCGCCCGTTCAAGCCCCTTACGCACCACCTGCTCCACCGACTCCCGAAGCCCCATCGCAGGCAGAGCTTCCAGGCTGACCCAGCGCACATCGCTGACGTCGCTGCCCGCCTGCGCCTCGCCCGAGATCACCCGGCAAAGGTAATCGATCAGCACGTAGTGATACTGCGTCTTGCCCAGCGCGTCGGTAAAGATGCTGTCGAAGACGTCGAGCACCTCGCCCGGCTCGACCTTGACGCCAGTCTCCTCCAACGCCTCGCGGCGTACGCCATCGCGCAGCTTCTCGCCCAGCTCCAGCATGCCGCCGGGGACGGACCATTCTCCCCGCAGTGGTTCAGTATCGCGCCGCACCAGCAACACCCGGCCGCCTTCGACGATCACGGCGCCCACTCCGATGATGGGACGTTCAGGGTAATCGCGCTTCATTAGCAGTTAGCACTTGGCAGTCAGCACTTGGCACTTGGCACTTGGCAACTGGCACTTGGCACTTAGTGTCAGCGATCGTTGAGAACCAAAGGCTAATTGCTAATTGCTAGTTGCTAGTTGCTAACTTCACCTCGGGCCGTACTCGGGGCCGAAGAAGTCAGCCGGGCTGAATCCCGTCACCTTCCAGCCCTTGGGCTCCAGCTTCAACTGAAAGCGCATCTGCACGTTGCGCCGCACCGGCACTTGCATCTCCTGATAGGGCAGTGCATCCATCGTGACCTCCGCCGTGGCTGAGCCGTGGTCCTTGTCCGCCTCCACCTGGAGAAGCTGATAGCGGAAGCGCACCTCGTCATACAGGAGGTAGAAGACGTTAAGCTGTTCCTGCAAGTCGGAGTAGCTGCTGAACTCTTTCTGATCGAAGACCGACAGCACCTGCTTTATGTTTGGCGACACGATGCCTATGCGCAGAGGCTCCAGCACGTCCTTGGAGACCTGCTCGCCCAAAGTGAGCCCTTCGGCGTTGACGGGGCTCTGAGCGTCCGGGCTGGATGAGCTTTCCTGGGTAGAGGATTGTTGTTGCGCAGCGGGCACGACGGCGCTCAGCGTCCCCGGCAGCAGGGCAAGGCAACAAAGCAAAACATGTCGCGTCAAAGTCATAGGTATCCGCCGTGCGGCCTCTCGTGCATAATACTGGTTTTAGCGTTGCGATGCTTTAGCGAGCTGCTGAAAAACTCGGGCTTGACATGTTTTGAAGGGGCGCAGCTTTAGCTGCGCCGTTGTGAGCCCTTTATTTTGTCATCCCGAGCGGCCGGTCGGGGTCCCCGGCAAGCGTCGGTTTTGCGCTTGCTAGGGTGACTTCAGGCCGCGAGGGATCTGCTGTTTCGACTTTTTCAGCGGCCTGTGAGGCCGTCACCTGCCCGCCCGGAAGCGCGGAAAAGTGCCCAGGAACTCCAGACGTAAATGGGGCAACTTTCTGGCGCGCCAAGGGTTACAAGGAATGTGGGCAGCATCGCACTAGATCGAGCCGTGCTAGCTGGAGGCGTCGCTCAGGAAACTGCGCCATCGGCGGCCATGCGGGGCGAATTGGCTGAACCTGTCGTTTTAGAGATGCTGAGCGATGCCGAGGTCATGCTACGCGTGACCGCAGGCGACGACTCCGCCTTCGATTATCTGGTCGATAAATACCGCCGGCCGATGATCAGCTTCATGTATCGCATGACCCACAATCAGGCGGTGGCGGAGGAACTCGCTCAGGAAGTGTTCTTGCGGGTTTATCGTTCGCGGCAAAGCTATGCCGCCAGCGCCAAGTTCACGACCTGGTTATATCGTATTGCGACGAACCTGGCGGTGAATCACGCGCGCGACACCAAGCACGAGCGCCCGGAGAACACGGTCAACATCGACGAGCCCGATGCCGATACCGGTATGACGGTGGATGTTGCCGATGGCGGCTTGAACGCCGAGCAAATCATTCTGCGCCGCGAGCGCCTGGCCGCAATTCGGCGCCAGGTGGAGGCGTTGCCCGAGCGGCAGCGTATGGCCGTGCTGATGCACAAGTATCAGAACATGGACTACAAGCAGATCGCTGCGGTCCTGAAGCTGAGCGAATCGGCAACCAAGTCGCTGCTGTTCCGCGCGTATGAAACGCTGCGTGAAACATTGAAACAGTTTATATAGGCAGTTGGCAGGAAATGGGTGTAGTTATGAAGTGCGAAAAACTTCGTCAGGAATTCATGGAAGCGGTGCTGGGCGGGCCGGAAACGGTTTCGGCCGAGATGCGGGAACATCTGCAGAGCTGCGCGGCTTGTGCGGGGGAACTGGCTGCGTTGCAGCAGACCATGACGCTGCTGGAGGAGTGGCAGACGCCCGAGCCGTCGCCCTACTTCAATACGCGCTTGCGGGCGCGTATGCGCGACGAAGTAGCTTCGCCTGCGCGCAGCTGGCTTGCCTGGTTCCGTCGCCCCGTTGTGGCGGCGGCAGCTGCGGTGCTGATCGCTCTGGGAGCTGGATTGCTGGAGATCGGTCACTTTCGCGGTGACAGCAATACGCTCGCCAATAATGACAACATGATTCGCGTGAACGCCTCGGAAAGCGCAGTGGGCGATCTGCAGTATCTCGACAAAAATGCCGATCTGTTTTCTGAATTCGATGCTCTTGATGGGCAATCTTCAACGGAGTAAATAAGAAAAGCCGTGCGTCTGGCCACCTCCATGCCGCTGATCGCGATGCTGATCGTCAGCGCGATGCCGGGGTTCGCCCGGTCGCCGTGGCAACATCATTCCGCGCCCGCGCCACCGACGCGGCAAAGTGCGCCTCCGCCCAGTTCACACCCTCAGAGTGCTCCGCCCAACCGGCCCAGTTCGAACGGAGGATACACATTCCATCCCCAAGGTCCGGGACCGCATAATGGCGACTGGTTGCGCAAGCAAATGGCAGCGCCGCCCTCTCAGCAGGAACAGCAGTTGCGGAGCGATCCCAACTTCCAGCGCCTGCCTCCCGAGAGGCAGAACCAGTTGATCAACCGCCTGCGCAGCTTCAATAGTCAGCCTCCCGAGCAGAAGGCCAGGATCCTGAACCGGATGGAAACCTTCGAGCACATGACGCCGCAGCAGCAACAGCAGGCTCGCAATCTGTTTAACCAATATCACAACCTGCCCGAGGACCAACGGGGTAAGGTCTCGCAAGCCTATCGTAGACTCCGCGGCATGCCTCCTTCCGCGCGCAATGAGCTGTTGAACTCCGATGAGTTCCGCAACAACTACACCCCGGAGCAACGAGACCTCTTGCGTGGCATGACCGATCTCAACCTCGGTCCCGGACGATAGCCCATCAGCTCGTCCCTCAGCACCTGCTGCCAAAATCATTTAACATTTACTATTCGCCAGATTTGCGGGTGCCCCACTCGTTCGCGGTTTTCGAATGAGTGGGAGCAAGCTGCAATTTGGCGCAAGCCCTTATGACGCAATTAATTCGCGATAGTTATCGCTACCGGGAGCTGATCTGGGCACTCGCCATCAAAGAGCTCAAGATTCGCTACAAGCGCTCGGTGCTCGGCTTCATGTGGGCGCTGCTGAATCCGGCTTTCATGATGTTGGTCTTGACCCTGGTATTTTCCACCATCATGCGGTTCGCCATTCAGCACTACGCTATTTTCCTGCTCAGCGTGCTGCTGCCCTGGACTTTTTTTTCGCAGTCGCTCTCCTATGCGGTTGAGTCGATTGTTACCAATGGCGATCTCATCAAGAAGGTTGCCATCCCCAAGATGGTGTTTCCCATGGCCGCCGTGGTCTCGAACATCATCAACCTGCTGCTTTCGCTGATTCCTCTGGCCTTGCTGGTTCCGCTTCTGCGCCATCCCTTTTACTGGACGTGGTTCTACCTGCCGGTTCCTTTGCTGGCGCTGGCCATCTTTACCCTGGGAATGACCTTCTTTTTCGCCGCTGCCAATGTGTATTATCGCGACGTGTCGCACATCTTACAGGTGGTGCTGTCGGCCTGGTTCTACCTGACGCCGATCATCTATCCCCTTGACGCCATACCTGCGCGCTATCAGTGGATCCTGAAGCTGAATCCCATCATTTACGTTATCAACGGATTCCGCTTATCGGTGTACTACGGTCAACTGCCCAAAGCGCCGTCGATCGTGGCTTCTTTCGTTTGCGCATTTATCAGCCTGTTCGTCGGCTTTTCTATATTCCGGAAATATCAGAATAACTTTGTCTTTTACGTCTGAGCTGCGATGCCTTCAACCGATCCCGTAATTCGACTGTCGAACGTCACCCAACGCTTTCGCGTCATCCATGAGCGTCCGGATACGGTGCGCGAGCTATTCTCCAAGCTCTTTCGCAATCGCTCCAGCTATCACGATTTCGAGGCGGTGAAGAATGTCTCGTTTGACGTTCCCCATGGGCAGGCAGTCGGCATCATCGGACGCAATGGATCGGGCAAGAGTACGCTGCTGAAGATCATCGCGGGCGTGTACCGGCCCAGCAAGGGCACGGTCACCGTCAATGGCACGCTGGCGCCTTTGATCGAGTTGGGCGCGGGATTCCATCATGAACTGACGGGCCGCGAGAACATCTTGCTCAATGGTCTGCTGATGGGCTACTCCAAGCGCGACATGATGGAGCGGCAGCAGGACATCATCGACTTTGCCGATGTCGGCGAATTCATCGATGCTCCCGTCAAGCAATATTCCTCCGGCATGTACATGCGCCTGGCTTTTGCCGTGGCCATCGAAGTCGATCCGCAGATCCTGGTGCTCGACGAAATTCTGGCCGTCGGAGATATGGGCTTCCAGGCGAAATGCTTCGAGCGAATTCGCCGCTTCCGGGAGTCCGGAAAGACCATTCTCCTGGTCACCCACAGCATGGCCGTTGTCGAGGAACACTGCGATCGGGCGATCCTGATCGACCACGGAAACATTATCGTGGACGGACGCGCGGACGAGGCCATCGCGATGTACAGGACGCTGCTGACTCCGGAGGTTGTCGCCGCCCACTAGAGAAACCGTCATCGGCCCGATTCTTGTGATTAGCCTGATTCTTGAGGGGGACGGCCTTTAGGCCGTCCGTAACCGCCTGAAATAAACACCGGGGCTTTAGCCCCGGATTTCCTAGACCCAAACATGCATGTAGCCTTGGTGCTTCCTCGCTTTTTTCCTTATCGCGGCGGATATGAAAATTCGCTGCTGGCCCTTGCGAAGTATCTGGTGGCTCATGATCATCGCGTCACCGTCTTTACCACCGTGGCCGACGACCTCGAATCCTTCTGGCTTCCCGGTTTCAAGATTTTTCCCGAAGAGCAGATTTCCGTCGATGGCGTAGCGGTGCGCCGCTTCCCTATCGACTACAACACTCTGCGGCGGCGCTCCACGCGCCTGCTGGGACTGGCGCCCTATTGGCGATGGAAGGCAAAATACTGGCGCCCTTCGTTCCCCGTCCCGAGATTGACCCAGGCGCTGCGCGCAAGTGATGCCGACCTGTTTCACATCGGCCCACTTCCATACAACGGTGTGATGTATGCCGGACTTCATGCCGGCGAGCTCCGCGGAGTGCCGGTTGTGGCGACGCCGTGTTCCCATCTGGGCGAGCCGGGCAACAACGTGGTGGCGCAACACTACCTCCAGCCGCATCAGGTCGCGTTGTTGCAACATTGCGCGAAGGTCTTTTGCATGACGCAAACCGAGCGCGATCGTTTGCAGGAGTTGGGCATGCCGCCCGAAAAATTGGCGATTACTCCTTTCGGCATTGACTGGCAATCTGCGGTTGGGGGCGACCCGGAGTTTCTGCGGCAGCAGTACAAGGTCGACGGGCCGGTCGTCCTGCACCTTGGGATGAAAGCCTTCGAGAAAGGGTCGGAGACGTTGGTCGAAGCCATGAAGGTCCTTTGGGCGCGAGGATCGAATGCCTGGCTGGTAATGGCTGGCCCTAGCCTTTCGACTTTCGACAGCTATATTGCGAAGGCTGGTAGCAATTGTCCCAGGCTTCTCAACCTCCCGCCGTTCGCCGATACCGAGAAGCGCGACTTCCTCGCCTCAGCAACCGTCGTCGCACAGCCGTCGCGCGTGGAGTCTCTCGGCCTGGTCTTGATCGAAGCATGGGCGAATTGCAAGCCGGTCATCGCGGCCGATATCGCTGTCTCACGTGAGCTAATCGCCAGCAGCAACGGCGGAGTCGTCGTGCCATTCGGCAATGCGCAACAGCTTGCGGCAGCAATCGAAAAAATGCTTAGCGATCCCGAGCTGCGGCAGACCATGGGAGCGAGTGGTTATAAGAAGGCGATGGAATATCAGGGTGACACTCCCTGGCAACGAACCTCGCAGGAGTTCGAGCGAATCGTGGCTGCCCAGAGAACCAGCTTATAATACCTACATTCGGAGCGGAATGAAGGCCACTACATACTGGCGCGCGAGCGATGCCGCGAATCGTCCCAACCTTGCTACCGCGAACCACAACCCTGAGACTAGGAGATTGGTCTCAACTCAATTGTTCTACTACTGGGTGTGGCAAGTCTGCGCAGCTCTTCTTCTGCTGGTTGCGGTCGAATTTCTACGTCGCGTGAGCGGCGCCTTCCACGCCTATAACCGTGAACAATTCCATGTAGTTCGCTGGTGTATCGGCACGAACCTATTCGGGGCCGTGCTAATCAGCATCTACGCCCGGCATCAGATGTGGTGGCGTGGCTTACCGAAGACGCTACTTGCCGATGCGCTAATTTCGCTAGCGCCGCTGGTGCCCGCAATCTTGGCCCACCTTTCCGGAGGTTCTGCACGGCTGATCGATGCCTTTAATCTTGGTATTGGGATTTCCCTTCTTTTGAAGTGCGCTGTTTTGACCTTTTACATTTGCCACAATGCGACTCCCTGGCCGGAGGTGCGACAAAGTCTTTATATCTTTGCCGCCACGCTGATCGTGCTCGCTACCTTTGCGCGATGGTACAACATGAGCGAAGTTCCTCAGGCGGATGAGATCCACTACACCCTGCTCACCTATAGCCTGATTCACGATCATGATTTCAATCTTTCAAATAACTATGGTGAGCGCGACTATATCGAACAGTTTCCTCCTCATATCCCCGGCTACTGGGCGTCGGCTAGCGACATGGAGTCCATCCGGCGTGAGCCGCATGTAGTCGCTACTTTCAAAGGGCAGCAACTACTCTGGCACGACGTTGGTCTGCCCATCCTGCTGATACCGGGATATATGCTGGCAAAATGCCTTGGCGCCCAGTTAACAATAGCCGTAATTGCCTCGCTGATACCGGTGGCAGTAGTAGACATCGCACTTCTGCTCGGAGCCGCAGGGATACCATTCATTGTCGCTGCCATGGTATTTACTTTAACTACGCCGGTCTACATTTTCGCCCAGGCTATTTTCCCTGAAATTCTTGGCGGGGCGGCGATTGTATGGATTGTGCTTTCGTTTCAGAAGTACAGGCGGTGTCCCGCTAATTGGCAGTTACTGCGGTCGGGAATGTTATTCGGCTTTCTACCTTGGATATGCATTCGATTTTGGGTGCTGGAATTTCCGTTGGTCCTGGTGATTGCGGTTTACATTGCTTCGCAGCAGAGTAGGGCATGGCTGCGGTTGGGATCTAAGCTTCTGTTCCTGGGCCTGCCGGTTGTTGCTAGTCTTACGGTATTTGCATGGTTTGACCATAGCCACTTTAATACCTACCTGCCGAATGCCGGATACCGCATCCTGCAAGCAACGACGCCACAATTTTGGAACAGACCGTACCAGGGGCTGCTCGGTTTGCTGTTCGATGCAAACTATGGTCTTGCTCCGATTGCGCCACTCTATGTGGTTGGCTTCGCGGGCCTACTCTTGCTTTTGCGGCGCGACCGCTGGAGCGCAGCTGTACTTACCCTGCCTTTTGCGGGATATGTTGGATTCCTTAGCCTTAGCCAGTGTTGGTGCGGAGGATGGAGTCCAGGTGGAAGATACTTGGTTTCTGCCATTGTCCTTCTTATACCAGCAGCTGCGTTGGCATTTACACGTCCCTCGATATGGTTTATCGCGCCACTCGCCCTGTGGACACTAGTTATTGACTTGATCTTCATGTTTGACGCCCACAGCCGATGGCCTGCATATTATGAGCAAAGCGGCCTGGTAAATTACCTGCATCAGTCTGCCCATTTCGGTGGTCATTTGTCTCTTTTGCTTGGTATCTTCCCTAATCTTGTAGGGCCGGCGCCGCGAGACTACTTCGGTGCCAGCTGCTGGCTCGCAGCTTCCGTATTCTTCGCCTGTTGGTTAGTGCGCGCCGCTTCTCAGCAGCAGCAGCGGGACTCACAATCCGCGCAGGACGGTCGCGACTAAGACACGAATGAAAACTGCCATCATCACTCCCGCCATCCATGACCCGGAGCATCTTTTCGGTGCTGAGCGGCTATTTTTCGGGATGGTGCAGGCGTTCAAGCAGCGCGCCGAGGTCGACTGGATCCAGGTTCCCATTGTCGAGAGAAGTTGGGAGACAGTTCTGCAATCCTACCGCGACTGCTTCGACCTCGATCTTCGCGGCTACGATCTAGTAATCTCCACCAAGGCTCCGACGCACCTTGCTCAGCATCCCAACCATGTTTGCTGGCTGCTTCACCAAATCAGGGTTTTCTATGACCGCTTTGATGACGAATATGGCAGCCTTCCAGCCCAAGCTCTGGCGGAGAGACGAGCGCATCGTGAGGCGATCCACAAGCTTGACAGTCTCGCCTTTCAACGCGTGCGCAAGCTGTTCAGCATCGGCCAGGAAGTCAGTCGCAGGCTGAAGCTCTGCAACGGCTTCGACGCCGAGGTGCTCTATCCGCCAGGCTTGACGCAGGGACATTACTGCGGCGCGCAGGACTACTTCCTGCTGCCTGGCCGTTTGCATCGTTGGAAGAGAGTCGACCTCGCTATCCGCGCCATGCAAAGTTTCTCCGGTGATGTTCCGCTATTGATTGCGGGCTCCGGAGAGGACGAACAGGAATTTCGCAAGCTGGCAGGCGACGACCCTCGAATACGTTTTCTCGGCTTCGTGAGCGACGCGGAAATGTTGAAGCTCTACGCTGACGCCCTCGCAGTTCTATTCGTTCCCAAGGATGAGGACTTTGGCTATATCGCTGTCGAGGCCATGCTGAGCCACAAGCCGGTCATCGTGTGCAAGGACTCAGGCGAGCCTGCGCGAATGGTGCAGAATGGCCGCTCCGGATTTGTTGTCGATCCCGATCCGGTCGAGATTGCCGGAGCCATGGGAATTCTGGCAGCCAATCGCGAACTGGCACGCGAGATGGGCGAGCAGGCGTATCAGAACGCGCCGTCGCAGTCTTGGGACAACGTGGTGCAGCGGCTGATCGATGCTGGATCTCCTCCGCGGACTCACTGGGTGTCAGCGGCAAGTCCCTCATTGGAGCGTAGTTTCACATCGCTGCTGGTGGCCGACAATCAGGTGCTCGACCCGCCTGTCGGCGGCGGCCGCGTTCGCATTTATGAGCTCTATCGCCATCTGGCCATGCTGGACTTCGACATCACGTATGTCGGCGCCTATGACTGGCCCGGACCGGCGTATCGCGATCAGATGCTGGCGCCGCACTTCCGGGAGTGCGTCACGCCGCTGACGCAGCCGCACTTCGCGCGCGATCGCCGCTACCAGCGCGCCACCGGCGGCAAGACCACCATCGATGTCACCATCCCCAAGTTGCTGAAGTATTCGCCGCGCTTTCAGCGCATGGCGCAGGAACACGGCAGCGATGCGGAAGCGCTCGTCATCTCGCATCCCTGGGTCTATCCCTATGTGCCTCGCCGGCCCGATCAGAAACTGATTTACGATGCTCACAACTGCGAATGCATCGTTAAGCGACAGATCCTGAACGGCACCAGCGCCGGCCGGAAACTGGTCGAGGAAGTTCGCGCGCTGGAAGGGAACTTGTGCCGCGAAGCTGACCTCATCTTCGCGTGCTCAAACGACGATGCCGAACAATTTGTTGCTCTCTACGGAATCGCGCGAGACAAGATCGTTCTGGTTCCCAACGGTGTCGATGTAGAAGATATTCAACCCGCCAGCCGTGAGCAGCAAGCCTGGGCGCGACAAGAGTTGGGATTGCCGCCTGACAAGCCGATATTGATCTTCATTGGCAGCGGTTACGGACCCAACACCGAAGCCGCGGCATTCCTGGTGCAGGAGATTGCGCCCAGGCTGCCCAATTGCTCCGTCGTGATCGCGGGCGGCGTCAAGGATTCGTATCAAGCCTCCCATGGCCCGCGCGCGCCGGAGAATGTTAGGTGGATGGGAACAGTCGCGGCTGACCAGCGGCTCTCCTTTTACCATGCTGCGGACATCGCGCTGAACCCTATGTTCTCGGGCTCAGGCACGAATCTGAAAATGCTCGACTACTTTGCCGCCGGGCTGCCTGTGGTTTCCACTCCGGAGGGCGCTCGCGGACTGGAGCTTGCGTCCGACGACTGCATAGTCTGCCCTGCTGAGCAATTTGTCTCTCACATAGAAGAGCTGCTCAACGATCCTGCGGCCTGCGAACAGCTTGGGGCAAACGCACGACAGCTGGCGATCAAGCGCTACGCGTGGTCGCTGATCGCGGCTGATGCGGCACAGGCCGTCCGTGATCTCCTGCAAGGAGTACTAACTCATGCTTCGTGAAGGTCTGCTTCAGTACTGGTGGATGCTGTATCGCCACTGCAAGCTGCTGAAGCAGCGCACCGACATCTTCCGCAATATCGAAGACGCGTTCACTGCAAAACATGGCGACCTTTGCCTGAGTGCGGGCAGCGTCTATGTGGATATCGGCAGTGGATCGTCACCTGTCCCAACCTTCCTCTACCAGCGCTGCCGTGCCAAAACCTACGCAACCGAGATGGACCGCAAGTACCTCGACCGGCAGAAGAGCTACATGGAGACTCTGGGACTGAGCAAGCACGATACCTTTGTCGCGCAGCGGGAAGATGCCACCCGGCTGAGCTTTGCCGATGGCTCTGTCGACTTCGTCACCGCCATCTCGACCATTGAGCATATTCCGGGCGACGGAGACATCCGCGCAATGGCCGAATTTGTGCGCGTCTTGCGTCCCGGAGGACAACTGGTGGTGACGGTTCCAACCGCTGCCGACTACATCGAAAATGAGACGACTTCTTACTATGCCGGCTTCGAACGGCGCTACGATCCCGCGGCGCTGCAAACTCGCTTGTTTCGTCCGGAGCTGAAGATCATCGAACAGTTGTACATGGTCTCACCGCCTCCGGAGTTTCTTCGCCAGTTTGAAGAGGCGTTCGCCGAGACTTTGCAGGGCGCCAGCTGGAGCGATGTCTGGTACAAGAATGGATGGCACGATGAATATCCGGATGTAAGTATTCTTCTGTCGCTCGGGCTCATCCGACTTTCGCCAGACCCAAGCGGCTCCTTTGGAGGATGTTTGGCGTTTGAGAAGCAGTAGTATGCTGGAGTTATCTTGCGCTATCTGATGGTTTCAACCTACGCGCCGACGCATTGCGGCATTGCCGCCTATGCCGAGCAGGCCGTAGCCCAGCTTCGTGCGCAGGGACACGTCGTGGATATAGTCTCTCCCGACGGGCAAGGGAATGTGGATTTCGCGTGGGACCTCCGCGGTGGCGCCAATATCCTGAAGTTGCTCCAACTGCTCCCGTACTACGACAAAGTCAGCATCCAGTATCAGTGGGCGTTTTTTTATGCTCATCCCTTCGAGCGCGAGTGGCGCTGGGAGACGCTGAAGACCACGCTCAGCTTCATGCTGCTATTTCTACGGACGCATAAGATTGAAGTCATCGCGCACGAAATTCCTTACATCCCGGGCAAACAGGGATGGCTTTATAAATGGCAGTGGGAGCTAGCGCCTAAAATCGTCTTCCATACGGCAACGGAATTGGCGCACTTCCGACAGCATTATAAGATGCGACTGCCGGTGTCGCGTGTTGAGATACGTAGTCACCACGATGCTTTCCAGAAGTTCTGCAGTCATACGCGCTCAACTGCGCGCCGGCAACTTGGCGTGCCACAGGACAAGCTGGTTTTTCTTTGTATCGGCTTCCTTCAGCGGCATAAAGGATTTCATCGAGCGATGCAGGCCTTTACCCGCTCCCGCGTGCATGACGCTGAGCTATACGTCGTAGGCTCAATGCGGGCCCCCAATAGTGAGAACCAGAAGTATCTTGCGGAGCTGCAAGCGCTGTGTGACGCAGATCCCAACCTGTATCTGAAGGAATCGTTTGTCAGCAATGAGGACTTCGATACCTGGATTGCCGCAGCTGACTGGGTGGTTCTTCCTTACTTGGAGATATGGTCCTCGAGCGTGCTGGCCCGCACCAGGATTCTCGAACGGCCGGCAATCGTGTCGGCAGTGGGTGGACTGTCGGACCAGATGGACGATCGCGATCTGCTTTTTCGCACCGATGAGGATTTGCTGTCGGCGTTTCAGACGGCAGCGTCCCGACGGCCGGATGGCAGAGCCTCGGACACGGAAACACGGGTGCTGTCGCGCAAAGAAAGCTGACGAAATCCCGGCTGTCCGAAAGCTGCCGCGATTCTCTGATACTCAAGGGAGGGAATTAACCCTCCCCCGAGGACGCATCACCTGTCCCTTACTGCGTACTTTCAGTGGTGACGATGCCAGTGGGACCTGACTTTTCTGCCTTCATTTTCTTGGTAGCCATGGTCTTGTCGACCCAGTCGTCAGCCGTTTTGAGGTCAGACTTACGGGCGTCCGCATTGTCGCATTCGTACTCGGCGCGCTGGCGGTATAGCAAATTCAAGTAGGCCATAGCATCGTCATAGTCAGGACGAAGCTGGATCGCCTTCTGCAGGTTCTGGATACCATCTTCCACCCGCTGCGCATTTTCCTGCTGCAGGTCAGTACAAGCCTTCTTGTCTTTCAGTTCGTCGGTCGGCTTCAGACCCAGCTCGGCACGGGCCTTCTGGTCCGGCTGGTAGGCCTGCATCCAGTCGATGACGGCCAACGAATAGTAGGTTTCAGGATCGTTGGGATCCAGCGCCTCGATCTTTTGGTAATATTCCTTGGCTTCGTCGAATTTCTTTTGCTGGAAGTACATCGACGCGATGCCCTTCAGGCTATGAATCTGCTGCTCCTTGGGAGGATGCTGGTCCAGCACCTGCTTGAAGACATCGATGGCCTGCTCTGCGTAGCGATTATTGTCGGGCGAATCGGCCCCGGGAATGTACTGTCCCATGTACGCAGTCGCTAAATAAAGGCGGGCATTGGTCAAGCTGGGATCAAGTTCAACTGCGTCCTTGAAATGTTCAATAGCATCTTCGTATTTTGCGTTCTTATAAGCCTGTACGCCCTTGTTGAGTTGGTCGCGCGCTCTCAGCTTGTTGCAGCCGACTGCTGAGAACAGCACGAGCAGAACAGCAAGTACCGTCAGTACCCGTCCGCTCTTGTTCATGTTGGATATCACTCTCCGTTGCCTTATTCGGGTCCCGAGCAATGGCGGGACGGGCACGAGCCAACGTCCCGCTCATCCAGAAGGAGGCGCTGCCGGAACCATGTTCCTGTAGTCGGCCCACGACGCGCAGAGTACCGCGCCCGGTGGGCCTGGTTTCCCCGAGCCTAGCCGCCAGCTTCGATCTTGGCGGTTATGAGTCCGACCTTATCGACACCGGCGGCATGTGCGGTGTCGATGACCTGGGCCACATCATTGAAGGGCAGGTCCGTGTCAGCTTTGACGAACATCACCTTCTCAGCGCGGGTCTTAAAGATGTCGTTCAGACGGCCTTCAAGGGTCTCCCACGTGACGTCGTCCTGGTTGATTTTGAGCGTGGCTTTATCGCCCGGCCCTTTGATCACCTGCACTACGATGGTGCGGTCGTTGCTAGGAGGCGGTTGATTTTTGTCCTTGGGCGGCTGAGGTACCAGCACGTCCAGACCTTTTGGTGTCAGCGGCGTGATCACCATGAAGATAATGAGCAACACCAGCAAGACGTCAATCAGCGGCGTTACGTTCATATCGGCTGTGGGTCCGCTACCGGACCCACCGGCTGTCATGCCCATAATGAACTCCCTAATCGGTGCTCGAGGGGGCACCTGTCGGCGGCCTACTGCCTGCCGGTCCTTCGTGTCTCTGCTCGGTCAACAATCCTACATCGTCAACGCCGGCGGCGCGGACGTTGTCCACCACGTCCACCACGGCGCCGTACTTGGCGCGCAGGTCAGCCCGGATGAAGATTTGCTTGTTCGGTTTGTCGGCCAGGCGGTCCTTCACTTTGTTGGTTAGCTCGTCCACCTTGATCCGGTCGGTCCCAAAGTAAATCTGACCGTCCCGCATGACCACCACGAGCAAGGCGTCTTCCTTGTCCGCATCAGGCATGGAAGTGGGATTATTCACTTTGGCCATGTCAACACTTGCGCCCTTTTGCAGCATAGGCGTGATGACCATGAAGATGATGAGCAGCACCAGCATCACGTCCACCATGGGGGTGACGTTGATGTTGGAATTAACCTTGCTGCCCTCGTTGCGTAGTGCCAGTGCCATAAAGTTCAACCTCCTGTCGGCTGGGTTCGACCTCAGCTACAGATGCCAAGTCTCCCAGTTAGCGGCGAACGCTGCGACGCTTCAGGAAATAGTCGATCAGCTCGCTGGAGCTGTTGTCCATTTCCACGTCGAAGGCTTCCACTTTGCCAGTGAAGTAATTGAACATCATGACGGCCGGAATCGCGACGAACAGTCCGACTGCAGTGGTCACCAGCGCTTCGGAAATACCGCCCGCGACCGCGCCCAGACCGGTGGCCTTCTGGGTGGAAATTTCCTTGAAGGCGTTCAGAATGCCGACCACGGTGCCGAACAGTCCGACAAAGGGAGCGGTCGAACCGATGGTGGCCAGACCTCCCAAGCCGCGCTTCAATTCAGCGTGAACGATGGCTTCGGCACGTTCGAGGGCGCGCTTGGAAGCTTCGATCTGCTCGCCTGGAATTTCAGCAGAATCGCCGTGGGCCTTGAACTCCTGCAGGCCGGCGGTAACCACCTTGGCCAGGTGGCTCTTCTTGTTGCGCTCGGCGACCTTGATGGCTTCGTCGATCTTGCCTTCACGCAGAGCGCCCGCGACCGCGGGAGCAAACGTGCGCGACTGTTTACGGGCGGCACTGAACGCCATGGCGCGGTCGATCATCACGCCAATGGACCAGCCGGACATGATGAACAGAATGACGACGGTGATCTTCGCCAGAATTCCCATCTGCCTCCACAGCGAGACGGGATCCCAACCGACGGTCGATTCCTGGAAGATCCAGGCGGCCGCCGAGGGCACATGGCTGAGGGCGTAGGTTGCAAGGTTTGCTAAGAACATGAGTTGACTTTTCCTCCTCGGAACTTTCGGTTACAGCAGAACAGCTAGCGTTACTGTGGTGATTTTTCAGCTTCGGGGCCAACATCTCTTCCGGGCAGCGGCCCTGTTCAGATTCAACTTACATACCATTCAGACTACGACCCTGCTGTCCAGCAGCAGGATCGACCTGAAACTTAGACGCACTCAGCGGTCAAGCGTGAACGGTCACTCGCCCGACAATGTGAAGTTCACATTGATGGTGGTTTCCACTTCCACCGGCTCGCTGTTGAGGTAATAGGGCTTGTAGCGCCATTCCTTTACCGCTTCCAGCGCGGCATTGGTCAGCATCGGGTGCCCACTGACAACGTGCAGGTTTGTAATGGTGCCGTCCTTGCCGATCAGCGCCTGCAGTACGACCACGCCCTGAATACGCGCCTGACGGGCAAGTGGCGGATACTGCGGCTGCACCTTGTGGATCAGCAGTCCCTGCGATACGCCTTGCGACACACGCACACGCTGTGGCGTAGCGGCCTTCGGAACGGCGGCCGGAACGCTGCTCAGAATGCCGCCCATCACGCCGCCCATGGTACCCCCGGGAACTCCACCCGGAACACCACCTACCACGCCAGCCGGCCCATTACTCGGGGGCTGCTCATCCTCTTTAATCATCTGGATCTTCTTCGGGATGGCCGTGGGGGTGCGTAGCTGCCCATTGTCCAGCTCACTCTGGATCTTTTTTACGATTACTGGAGCAGCTGCAGGAGGAGGTGGTGGTGGTGGCGGTGGTGGCGGGGCCGTCAGCATCGTCATCAGTTGCTTAGTCGGCAGCGCCTCGGTGAAAATCAGCGGCAGCAACACCAGAACCCCGAGAAATATTAATTCCAAGATGAAGGAGACGACGGTGGTTGCCCCACGCTTGGTCTTGAGCTTGCCACCCGATTCTATAAGGCTGTCTTCAAACATACCTGTTCGCTCCGGAAGAACTCCCTGGTAACGTTAGACACCGGAATCCTGGCATTTGTGCCCTGAAAATCAGGGAAGCCATGGGAAATATATTTGGGCCCGTGGAAACAACCTGAGACGAGGGCGGCTGTCCAGAACAACAGCGTCCCGAAGTATACACCCCGGCGAGTTGGACAGGGGCCCAAATTGCCGGTAAAGGGCGGACCGGGTCCGCACAGCTGAGAAAGACGGCTCCCGCCCGGTGCGGTTTCGCTCGACCCTACGCCTTGACCTTCACTTTGTTCTGCGACTTATTGCGTGGCGCACTCAGGCGCTCCGCGACTGCCTGGCCCGCTTTCCTGGCCCGCCAATCCTGGTAGGCAACCAGCATCGGCGCCGCCACGGCGATCGAAGAGTACGTGCCGATCAGAATTCCAATCACCAGGGCCAGCGAAAATCCCCGCAGCACTTCGCCTCCGAACACATATAGCGACAGCACGGTCAGGAACGTTAATCCCGAGGTAAGAATCGTCCGGCTCAGGGTTTGATTGATGCTCTTGTTGACGATGTCGGCGAGCGGCTCGCGACGCAACAACTTCAGGTTCTCGCGAATGCGGTCGAAGACCACGATGGTATCGTTCATCGAATAGCCGATGAGCGTTAGGATGGCGGCGATCACGGTCAGGCTGATTTCCTTGTCCAGCAAGGAGAAGAAGCCAATCGTGATGATGCTGTCGTGGAGGCAGGCCACAACCGCGCCTACGCCATAGATCATCTCGAAGCGGAACCACAGGTAGACCAGCATTCCGCCCAGCGAATAAAGGCTCGCCATGACGGCCTGGTGACGAAGCTGCGAACCAACCTGCGGCCCGACGATCTCGACATTCCTCACCACGAAGTCGGAGGTGAAGAAATCCTGCTGCAGCGAACTGAGCACTTCTGCGGGCGCCACGCCGCGCAAGTCGTCAATCGAAGTCAGGATCCCGCCCCGTTGCTTGTTACGGAAGTCGTCAATCTGCCGCGCCATCGCCGTGTAGCGCTGCTCGGCATCGGTACCCAGATGCATGGGATCCTTCTGCATCAGATACGCCTGCAAACTGGCCTCACCCGTGTTGTTGAGGTCCTGCTTGCCGGGAGCACTCTGCGGCTCGAGCGCACGGACGATGGTGTTCTTGCCCTGGTCGAGCGCAGCCTCGCTGGTCTCCTGCATGCCAAGGTCGACCAGTACCTCATTGTCCGAGGTTGGACCGAAGCGCTGGATGCGAGGATCGTGCAGGCCCGCCTGGTTCAACTCCTGCCGGATATGGTCGAGCTCTGGCGTCTGCGCGAACTTCACATAGACCAGCGTGCCGCCGCGAAACTCCACGCCCAGCGGAATGTGGTGCCAGAACAACATGGAACAGATCCCGGCAACGCTGAAGATCAGCGAGAAGGCGAGAAAGTACCACTTCTTGCCCAGGAAATCGATATTGGTATTGCGAAATAACTCCACCGCTAACCCCTTGCAAGATTTCTTCACCACGGAGACACGGAGGGCACGGAGTTTCTTATAAAACTCTTCTTACAATGCCCTTTCGTAGGACGGGAACATTGAAATTAATGAGCAATCCAACCCGAATCCTACTGAGCCTCAGATAAGTGAGCAACTGCGATTGATGAATGGCCGACAAACCTTCGACCGATTTGAGTTCGACAATCACGCGGTTATCTACGACTATGTCGATACGATATCCGCAATCAAGCCGAACTCCCTTGTATTCGACCGGCAATTCCACTTGGGAACGAAATGGAATCCCTCTTAAGGTCAGCTCGTGACAGATGCTGACCTGGTACGCTGATTCCAACAAACCCGGCCCGAGCTCTCGATGCACACAGATCGCTGCTCCGATGATTTCCCGTATGAGCTCCGCCTCCAGGAGTTCAACACCGCGTGCCATCGTTTCCGTCTCTGCCTTCATGAAATCGTCTTTCGACGTACATGTTCCGGGAATTCTATTTCTTAAACTCCGTGTTCTCCGTGCCTCAGTGGTGAACATCCTCTTAAATGCTCAGTGCTTCGCCACGCTGATGGCGGTTGAGAATGGATTCGAAGATCACTCGCGAAACGAAGACCGCAGTAAACAGATTCGCCGCCAGACCGAAGCTTAGAGTCACGGCGAAGCCCTTCACCGGACCCGTACCGAACAGGAACAGGATGACGGCGGAAACGATCGTCGTAACGTGCGTGTCAAGAATCGTGGTCCAGGCGTGAGCGAAACCCTGGTCTACCGCCGACGACGGAGTCTTGCCGTGCCGCAACTCCTCGCGAATACGCTCGAAGATCAGGACGTTGGAATCCACACCCATACCGACGGTGAGGATCACGCCTGCGATTCCCGGCAAGGTAAGCGTCGCGCCGCTGAATCCGAGAAAGCCCAGCAGGATCACCAGGTTTAGGAACAGTCCCAAGTCGGCGTTGATTCCGGCAGCGCGGTAGTAGAACAACATGAAGATCATGACCACGGCCATGCCGATGACCGCCGCACGCACACCCTGGCGAATGGAGTCGGCCCCAAGCGACGGCCCCACCGTCACTTCCTGCAAGTACTTGATTCCTGCCGGCAGCGCGCCGGAACGTAGAGTCAAGGCTAGGTCACGCGTCTCCTGTTCGGAGAAGCTGCCGGTGATGCGGCCCTGGTCGTGAATCTGTTCCTGAATGGTCGCCACCGATTTCACGCGGTTGTCGAGTACGACTGCCAGCTTGTCCCCGACGTGCGCTCCCGTGAACGCTGCGAAGCGACGCCCACCTTCGCCGGTCAGGATGAAATTCACGTCCGCCCGGCCATTCTCATCGTGCCCTGCGTCGGCCGACCGGAGGTCGCCGCCGCTCACGGCTGAGGCGCGGCTGATGAGCCAGTAGGCTTCGCCTTCGCTGGTGTCATCCTGTCCATGTACGCCGGTGGTGCCTTTCATCAGAATGGCGTCCGGCGGCAGCACGCCGTTGTTGGCCTGCATGGCGGCCTGCTCGCTGGCATAGGGACCGCCTACAGCCTGCCGGATCTCCAGCATGGCCGTGGACTGCATGATCTCCTTGACCCGGGCAGGATCGTCAACTCCAGGTAGTTGCACCAGGATTTGATAGTCGCCCAGTCCATGCTCCTGGATCACCGGCTCGGAAACCCCAAGCTGGTCGATTCGGTTACGGATGGTCTCGATCGCCTGCTGGACGGCTTTCTTCCGAGTTTCGCTGGCCACCGAAGACTTCATCGCCACGGTCCAGGCATTTTGCGCACCAGAGGTCAGGTCGTACTCCGGGAACTTGTCGCTGATGACGTGGCGCAGTTCCGAAGACGACTCCGGCGGCACACCCTTGATCGCGATAACCTCGGAATGCTGCTGCGGGTCTGGCTTGGAGATTTCGCCGAAAGCGATGTTGGCCTTCTTGAGATCGTCCTTTAGCTGCTCGACCGTGCGGTCGGTGTCAGCGTTGATGGCGTCGTTGACCTGGACTTGCAGGATCAGGTGCGTTCCACCCTTCAGGTCCAGTCCCAGATGGATGCGCTGCTGCAGCGAGGCCAGCAGGCCTTTTGCGGTGAAGCTGCTGGGAATACCGACGATGCCGAACAGAAAGACGATCAGCACGGCGATAATCAGAATTGTTTTGGCGAGAAGGTTCTTATTCATGAGAAACAGTGACCCTGTTAAGAGCGATCCTCCGCGGTCGTTAGAGTGACAATCGAGGAACGCGTGACTTCAATCTTGATGTTATCGGGGGGAACTCTCAGGACGACGGCGTCGTCCTTGACCGACATGATGGCGCCGGTAAGTCCGCCGCTGGTGACCACTCTGTCGCCAGGCTTGATCTGCGCCAGCGTGGCCTGCCACTTCTTCTGGCGGCGTTGCTGAGGCATGATTAACAGAACATAGAAGATGGCGAAGATCGCAACCATCATCAGGATGGGAGCCGATCCAGCGATCCCTTGCGCAAACAAACCTGCCACTCTAACCATAACCATTTTGGCTTAACTTTCGTTGCTTTGAAGGGGCACGCCTTCAGACGTGCCGTCAAAGTCAAACAGATAATCCGGCTTTAGCCGCTGAGGGCACCAGCGGGCACAACTCCATCCCCCGCGACCGGAGCACTTTGGGATGTTCGGGGACTTCCAACTGAACACCGGGATCATCAGCCCAATCCGCTTCCATCGAGCGGAACAGGCCGTCATCGGCCAGCTTACCAGCGCGACACAGTGGTTTTTTCCCTGACGCGCTATTTTATCGCGTTTTTCGGAAAAGCGGCAGTGCCCGCGAGCGAATTGTCCCGGCGGGCTCTGATTCGCCGGTTTGAAGGCGTTCCGCCACCGCAGCCCTACCCGCCAAGTTATGGGCGGTGTTGAGCACCTGGGAGCAGTTCATGCGACGAATACAGATGCCGCAGAAACGCTGGCGAACAGCAGACCAAACCTCGCACCCTCATGCCGGATCGAGCGGACTTAGTTCGGATCGGCCACGAGCGGCGCGTAAAGGTTATTCGCCTTGTAGCTGCCAATTCCCGTAGCCAGGTCATAACCGGTTACCGCGTTGCAATCCAATCCGCAGCCGCCATTATTTCCCGACGTTATGTCATGGAAATCAGTGTTGTAGTTGTTGCTGTAGTAGATGTTGTAGAGGTCCTGTGCCGCCTGACTGAGAACAGGCTTTCCGGCCAGCACCCGCGCGGAGTTGACGAGAGTGAAGAACGAAGCCCAGTCGGGCGACGCTATGCTGGTGCCGCCGACCTGCAGCCACCCAGCGTAGCTGTAGGTGTCGTAGACGGGAATGCCGGGGGACGGACTGGCGTCGGAAGCTACATCGGGCACGCATCGCATCCCGTTCGGCTGAAACTGCGCGCACGCCGTGACCTGCCACGACGTCTCCGCCTCCTGGCTGCTGATTCCGCCCGAGCCGTATTGCCACGCTGACTCGGCGCCATAGTTAAGCTGGAGCGGATTGGGCAAAGGAGTAGCGGTGGACAAAACCAAGGTGGTACCGCCGGCGGCGACCACACAAGGTGAGGTGGAGGGGTAGTACGTATCATGCCCGCTGTCGCCGGTAGCGGCGACGAAGGTGACCGGCTGCCCGTTGCCATTCGTGATATTGCAGAGGTAGCTGTCGTATGCAGTCTCTCCCGAGAACTCGGCGCTACCCCAGCTCATGGAAACCACGTTGGCGTTGTAGGGCGGCGCGACCGCAACCGCGACCGCATTAAAGAGATCCGGGTTGCTGTTGCTGGCCGCCTCGACGAGAATAACATTCGCCTGCGGCGCCAAAGCACAGGCCTGTTCCACATCGAGGGACTCCTCAAGGTCCCAATTCCCACCGTAAGCAGTACCTAGTTCCACCACTTGAAAGTTACAGGGTTGCAGATGAAAGTAGCTGGCGTAATACGCAAGGTCAGAGTGATATTGGGATCAATGAAGGCGTCGACCAGAGCAATGGTCATGCCCCGCCCGAGGTTAGGGATTGATTGAATCCATAAGCTGCCTTAAACTCCACCGGCAGAATGCCGGTCGGGTTGGACTCAGAGGGTCGATCAGGGTTAACCACGACGTTGGTATGCGCATACCCTGCGGGCGCCTCCGGCATCTGCGCCAGCAACGGCAACGAGGCGACGAGCAGAGCAAGCACTCCAATTGACAAAGCAAACAGTCTCTTCATGTATGCATTCCTCATGCGTAGGCGTTAGAAGTGGATGAGTGAGAGCGGCTGGAGATGCCATCTCGCGGCTGGCGCCGTAAAAATGCTCAGCACATCGGGGCGACATTCGGGGACCGCAAAGAAGAACTCCTGGCCGAGAACAAATGCCGATGACACTTCCAAAGCGGCAGCGAATGCTATACCGCGTCCGCTGCACAGTCTACCAGTAAATTTAGGCCACTGCCGTATTGTTCACCCAGAGTGCCAAAACGGAGATCGTGGTATATTCTGAGTCCCTCCCCCAAGGAGCGCGACGTGAGCAAATGGATATCTCTGTTGTGCGTCGTAGTAATCGCAGCAATCGCAGCCTCCGCGCAGGACGCCCAGAGATTCGAGACCTTCGGCGGGTACTCGCTGACGCATGACGCCTCATTCGATGCCGCCAGTACCAACGGCTGGGATACTTCCACCACGATCTTCCTGAAGCGGTGGCTGGGTTTTACCACTGACCTCTCAGGACACTACGGCTCGGGTGACTTCCCATTCGCTATAGTGAACCGGTATCCGCTCGGAAAGTATAAGGAGAATACAAGTTCCTATACCTACATGGCGGGTCCACACTTCACCTACCGTCGGTCGCGTTACGCGCCATTCGTGGAAACGCTCTTCGGCGTGTACAACGCCCGATACAATTTAACCGTGCTCGAGGGGTGCTCTCCGGGAGTCTGTATCGGTCCAGCCCCCGGCTCGACGCTCAGCGATTCCTATGCGAAGTTCGCCCTTGCCGCGGGCGGAGGCTTGGATGTCGCGGTTGGGCACGGCATCTCGGTGCGCCCATTTCAGATGGAGTATCTGCTCCTGCGTGAACCGGGGGCGATAGTGAGCAACGGGAACATTGTCCCCATCACAACTAACTACAATACCTACCGTTTCTCAACGGGTATAAGCTTTCAGTTCGGGCCGGACCTGGGCCCGTCTAGATAAGAACCGACAAGTGGTTTGATGTTTCCGGCTGTCTTGCAGCGGTGCCCCAGAGCCTGCCCTGAGCCTGCCGAAGGGTCTCGCGCTGTTCGAGATCTGGGTTATTACGTGTGAAACGGTAGTGTCCTGGTTTGGCGAAGCGGGACATTCCTCGGAAGGCACGAACTACGAGCCCAGAACGCCAAGTGCGCGCGACGATTGCACGGACCGACACCTGATGCTTCCCGATATGCGGCGGGCAACGGGCCTTCAGGTCCGCGTCGCGAACGTCCTCGCGCGAATCTGTTCCCGCACCCTGCGCATGGTGTCAAGGTAGTATGCCAGATTGTGAATGGTGTTAAGGACCTGCGCCAGCAGCTCGTTGGAAGCATAAAGATGTCGCAGATAGGCGCGGGAATAGCGGGCGCACACCTTGCAACCGCAGTTCGGGTCAAGCGGGCTGTCGTCGCTGGCGTAGCGCGCGTTCTTGATGGTGATGCGCCCTTCTGAAGTGAAGAGCAGTCCGTGCCGCGCAGCCCGCGTGGGCAGTACGCAATCCATCATGTCAACTCCTTGCGCCACGTAATGCACAATCTCCTCTGGCGTGCCGACGCCCATCAGGTATCGCGGCTTGTCCTCAGGCAGGAAGCGGATCGCCGCATTGACCATCTCATGGGTCATCGGGCGCGGCTCGCCGACGCTCAGGCCGCCGATGGCATAACCGGGAAAATCCAGCTCGACGGTGCGCTGCGCCGACTCGCGCCGCAGGTCGGGGAACATTCCTCCTTGCACGATGCCGAACAGGGTCTGGCTGTTCTCGCCGCGCTCGGCGAACCACGGCACCTCTTGCTTGTGCTCCTCAAAGTATTTCTTGCTGCGTGCCGCCCAACGCAGCGTCATCTCCATCGAGGCCTGAGTGCGGGCGTACTCTGCCGGATGCTCCGTGCATTCGTCGAACGCCATGATGATGTCGGCGCCCAGTCCGATTTGTGCGGCAATGGCGCTCTCCGGACTGAAGAAATGCGACGAGCCGTCCAGGTGCGAGCGAAAAGTCACGCCCTCTTCCGTCACTTTGCGCAGGTCACTCAGGCTGAACACCTGGAAGCCGCCGGAGTCAGTGAGGATGGGATGGTCCCACGACATGAACTTCTGCACGCCGCCAAGCTGCCGGACCATCTCGACGCCGGGCCGGAGATAAAGATGATAAGTGTTGTTCAGCAGGATCTGGACGCCCAGTTCTTCCAGCGCGTCCTGCGGCACGCCCTTCACTGTGGCAACGGTCCCAACGGGCATGAAGACGGGCGTCTGCACCTCACCGTGCGGTGCGAACAAGCGTCCGGCGCGCGCCTTATCGTCGCGGGCCTCAATCTGGAAGCGGAAAGACATCGCTCCGATTGTAAATTGCTCCTTAGTGTCCCACCGATTGCGCGCCTTTGCGGCGGACCGTCTTCTTCAACATAAAGACAATCGGTATGCAGGCGAAGCAGAGGAGAGCCATATAGCGGAAGTCATCAACATACGACCACAGCCGGGCCTGTGCGGACAACTGGCCGCCAATCAAGGCATAGGCCTTCCGCGTCGACTCCACCGGACCATAGCCTTGGGTGTACAGATACTGCTGCAATGCGCGCAGTTGCTGTTGGAATGTCAGCGCGCTGGGCGCCAGCGAGTGCACCAGTTCGTTCTGATGTAGCTGTGCATGACGGGCTACGATGGTGTTCACAATGGAGATTCCGATGCTGCCGCCCACGTTGCGGAAGAGGTTATACAGGCCGCTTGCGTTTCCAATTTCCTCGTTCTTCAGGAAGGCAACAGAGGTGGCCGAGAGCGGGACAAAAACCGCTCCCGAGCCAAATCCGCTGAGCACGATGGCCCAGGTAAACGACCACTGAGAGATCTCCAGGTCCACTTGTCCGAAGCCCAGGCTGGCAACGGCGAACATCAGAAAGCCGGCTGCGATCAGCCATCGGTTGTCGATCTTGCTGGTCAGGATGCCGATGATAGGCAAAGCCATGATCGCCCCGATCCCGCGCGGGGCCACCGCCCAGCCCGCCGCATAGGCCGTGTACCCCAGCAGCTCCTGATAGAACAGCGGCAGCAAGGTGATCAGCCCATAAAGGGCGCCTCCAAAAAGTGCGATGAGGATGCAGCCGAGCAGGAAGTTTCGGTGTCGAAAGACGCGCAGATCGACCAGAGGCTTGTCGTGCGTAAACTCTCGAATGATGAATGCGACGAAGGCGATGATCAGAATGGCCGACGTCCAACGAATCCATGTAGCTCCGAACCAGTCGTCCTCCTGGCCCTTGTCGAGGATGATCTGCAGCGAACCCAGCCACACCGCCAGCAAGCCTAGTCCAATGCCATCGATCTTGCCAGGCTTGGCATTCTTAATGTAGGGCGGGTCCTCGACGAAGCGCATGATCATCAGAATGGCGAAGATCCCGATCGGTATGTTGATGTAGAATGCCCACCGCCAGGAGTAGGTGTCGGTGAGATAGCCGCCGAGCGTGGGTCCCAGTACGGGGGCGACCACCACCCCTAGGGCAAACACCGCCAGTGCGCTCCCACGCTTGTCGGGTGGAAAGCTCTCCAACAGAATCGACTGGGACAACGGTTGCAGCGCACCACCGCCGGCGCCCTGCACGGCGCGGGCCAGCAGGATCATCCACAGACTGGTCGCCGCGCCGCACATAAACGACGACACCGTGAAGATTGCAATGCAGCTGAGCAGGAAACGTTTGCGGCCAAACTTCAGAGAGAACCATGCGCTGGCGGGCAGAACGATCGCGTTTGCCACCAGGTAACTGGTCAACACCCAGGTAGCTTCATCGTTGCTGGCCGAAAGGCTGCCGGCAATGTAAGGCAAAGCCACCGACGCGATGGAGGTGTCCAGCACCTCCATGAACGTCGCCAGCATTACGGAGACCGCAATCAGCCACGGGCTGGGCGCGGGACGGCTTAGCGTAAGACCCTGCGAGCCAGCGACGGTCGTGCTTGCCATCGATCGTTCCTCGACTGCTTCTCGAAGTTGGCCCTTTCCTTCTCTGGATGCAATTGTTCCACGTGGAACATTCGCGAAATATCACAAAGTAACCTGCTAAGCGATTGCAAACAAACAGGCTGCTGCACTTCGGTGCTAATGAACAAACGCTCGTTCGGGGCGCAGAATTTCCCTTCTTACCTCTTCAATTCAAGTTGCGCCAGACCGCGAAAGTTCTCAGATGCACCAGGCGCGCCGAACGATTCCCTCTAATCGAGTGTCCCGCCTGACTCGACGCCAAGCCGCATTTTGTCAGCCGCGCCCAGGGCGGCGTGAGTTGTCAAAGGCTGTCTTGAAGAACTAACGTAGTCATGCGCAGAAAAGGTTGAAGAAGTTCTGCCCATTGATATTTGTGGCTGTTGACTGCGATCCGCTGCTTTCATGGGAACTCTGAAACAGGACTTTCGCTTTGGACTGCGGATGCTGCGGAAGAATCCCGGCTACACCGCGGTGGCGATCATCACTCTGGCCCTGGCGATCGGCGCCAACACCGCGATCTTCTCCGTCGTTTATCCCGTACTCTTGCGTCCCTTGCCTTTTCGCGATGCAGAACGGCTAGTCACCATCGGCGAAGGCCGGCACCAGGTCGGGTGCTGTTCCTACCTCGCTTCGTATCCCGATTTTCTCGACTGGAAGCGGAGCGCGAAGAGCTTTCAGTCGCTTGCCGGCTATGCGCCTGACGCTTTCACCATCACTGGCAATGGCGATCCCAAGACCATGTTTTGCGCCATGGTCACCACCAATTTCTTTTCGACCCTGGGAGTGAGTCCGGTGCTGGGCCGCGACTTTGCCGCCGGTGAGGACTTGCCGGAAGGCTCCGGTCCCACGGTGGCCATGCTCAGCTACAGTTTCTGGCACAGCGACTTCTCCAGCGATCCCAAAATTGTCGGGCGCGTCCTTCGTCTCGACGGCAAACCGGTAACGGTCATCGGCGTCTTGCCACGCTCATTCGAGCTGGGTCCTGCCGGCGTTGTGCCGATCTGGGTCCCTCTGCACCTGAATCTTTATGAGACCACGGCGCGCAGCGGCCGCTGGCTGAACGTGATTGCCAGACTTGCCCCCGGCGTTACTCTCGACCACGCGCGAGCGGAGATGGAGGCCATCAACGCGCAACTGGCGCGCGAGTATCCACTACAAAATGCGGCAGTGACGGTCAATGTAGGGCTTCTGCGCTCTGAAATTGTCGGCAACATTCGCCCCTTGTTGCTGGTGCTGTTCGCAGCGGTGATCCTGGTCCTGCTGATCGCCTGCGCTAACGTCGCGAGTTTACTGATGAGCCGCTCCATCGATCGCCGCCGGGAGTTCGCCATTCGTAGCGCTTTGGGAGCCAAGCAATTGCACCTGGTGTTGCAATTGCTCATCGAGAGTCTGCTGCTCTCCGTCATTGGTGCGCTCCTCGGGTTTCTGGGAGCCGCACTGGGTGTTTGGCTTCTGGCGCGGTCGATTCCGGAGGCGCAGCTTACAGCCATGCCATACCTGGCGGATGTCGGCATCAGTGTTCCGGTGTTGACCTTCGTTGCCGGAATTACCGTGCTTACGGCGATTCTTTTCAGCTTGAGGCCGGGACTCTCCGTTCCGCAAACGCCCATCACCGAAGTTCTGAAGGATGAGTCGCGCGGCGGCACCAGCAGCTCGCGCGCAGCCATGCGCAACGTTCTGGTCATCGGCGAGATTGCCCTCTGCCTCGTGTTGCTGGTTGCCGGTGGATTGATGCTGCAAAGTCTCCGCTCCGTGCTCAGCCAAAACCCGGGCTTCGAGCCGGATCATGTCCTGACCTTTCTGGTGGACCTTTCGGGGCCGTCGTATCCGGTTTCGAAGACATGGCCGTTCAGCAACCCCAATGGACTGCGCTTTGCCCACGAGTTCCTCGACCGCCTGCGGGCTGTGCCCGGAGTGCTGGGCGCCTCGGCCACCAGCGGTCTGCCGGTCGCTGGGAATCGCAGCACCAATCGCTTTTTGATTGAAGGACGAGCCGTCGCCCCAGGCGAGGAAGAATCTTCCATCTCCCGGCGCGTGGAAAAAGACTATTTTGCCGTGATGAAAATCCCGCTGCTGCGAGGGCGTTTCTTCGCGGCTTCGGATACGGCGAACAGCCCCTGGATCGCTATTGTGAACGCAGCCTGGGTGAAGCGCTATTTATCCGGAGGCGAAGATCCTACCGGCAAGCGCCTGCGCATGACCCACTCACCGGAGGAGCCGTTCCGCCAGATCGTCGGCGTCGTGGGCGACGTGGCCGAGGACAATCTCGCCGTGCCTCCTCCACCGGTCATCTACTTTCCGGTGGATCAAGACTCCGGCTATACGACCTACTTAAACTACGTGATCCGAACCAGTGGCGATCCAAAGGCTATGTTGGGGACAGCGCGCTCCACCATGCACTCCACCGATCCGGAGCTGGCGTTTATTCAGCCGCAATCGCTGGAGGAATTTGTGGACCGCTCGCCAGCGGTGTTCCTGCGGCGCTACCCGTTTTATCTGATCGGCAGTTTCGCCAGCCTCGCGCTCATCCTGGCGACGATCGGACTGTATGGTCTGATCTCCTATTCCGTGCTCCAGCGTACCCGTGAGATTGGCATTCGTATCGCCTTGGGCGCGCAGCGTCCGGACATCCTCAAGCTCGTGATCCGCCAGGGTGTGATCGCGGCTGTTACTGGCGTTGCGATTGGACTGGTTGGCGGTGTGGTTCTTACGCGCGTGAAGGCCAGCCTACTCTACGGCGTAAGCTCGTCGGGTTGGCTTATCCTTATATGGGTTTCGTTATTGCTGCTGCTGGTTGCCTTGGCCGCATCGTACATTCCTGCGCACCGGGCCACCGTGGTCGATCCAATGGTCGCCTTGCGGAACGAGTAGCCACCCAGTTTGACCATCCATTACCGTTCCCTTACGCTATCCGCATGACACTGTCTGCACGCAATCAGCTAGCCGGAACAATCGAATCCATCACCCTGGGTGACATCATGGCGCATGTCGTCATCCGCATCGGCAACCGCCAAGTGGAAAGCATCATCACCCGTTCCAGCGCCGAGTCGATGGGCCTGAAGAAGGGCGACTCCGTCCGCGCCGTCATCAAGTCAACCGAAGTGATGGTCCAGAAAGACTAGGGCGCCTGGCGCAGGGTAATCGTCGTCACCTGCCGCACGCTGCGCGCTTGACGTTTGTCTTGTGGCGCTATCACGCGCACCGGTCCCAACATATCGTCCAATGGCTTGCCCTCATTGCTGATGGCGACCAGTACATGATTGTCCTGGAGGGACGGGTCCAGTTCCGCCAATGCGAAGACGACACGATAACCGTCACGTCCGGCGACCTCTACGTAGTCCCGCAAGTCTTCGGGGTGGAGTTTCTTGCCGATCGTCGTATCTACTTTTGCCAGCAGATTCCTCAGCAGCACTCCTTCGTATTGTTCGGCTGTAGTCGGATGAGGGTTTGCCAGCGAGACGGACTCCTGCGGCATCTGGCGCAATTGCTCGAGGGTAAATGTCACCTTGCTGCCGTCGAGACCCTCGACCGTAATCGACGCCTGGTTCTTCTGCTGCGCGCTTCCCAGCACAGCGCACAACGAACACACCAGCCCGAGGATCAAACACGTGAACGCCTTTTGTCTCATGCCATGCTCCCGGAAAAAATGATGCAATGGCGGACGAAAAAACACAACAATGAGGTGAATTGCAGGGCGAGCGATACGGCGTCAGGATTGCCGGTGCGCCAGGTGTAGCTCTGACTACGTCGGTTCCTCGAAGGGGACGGCGAAGGGGACGGCCTTTAGGCCGTCCGTAAATGCCGCAATATCAATGCGGCTTTAGCCGCCGAGGGACCTCGCCTTGACTTGATCAGGACTTCCCCGGGTGTAGCCGGGTATTATGACGCTGGCCGAAATACGATGCGTTACACTGCAATCACTTCATCATGGCCAACGACGACCTCGGCTTCACTCCGGCAGAGCTACGCAAATTGCGCAGCCTGAAAGATCCCTACGGCATTCAGCGGTTCCTCGATGACTTGCCCTATCACCTGGGCGATACCGCCTGGTCGCCACGGCGGGTACTACGCGAGAATACGGCCCATTGCTTCGAGGGAGCGATCTTCGCGGCGGCTGCGCTGCGCGCCAACGGTTATCCGCCGCTGATCCTGGATTTTGAGGCCGAACGAGACACCGATCACGTCATCGCGGTTTATCGCGTGAAGGGCCACTGGGGTTCGCTCGCCAAATCCAACTACACCAGTTGCCGCTATCGCGAGCCGGTCTACCGCTCGCTCCGCGAGTTGGCCATGAGCTACTTCGATACCTATTTCAACCTGCGGCGCAAGCGGACGATGAGGACGTTTTCCCGTCCCGTCAACCTGAAGCGCTTCGACGATCAGCAATGGATGACCACCGAGAAGCCGATCTGGTTCATCATTTATTACCTGCTGGAGATCCACCATTACAAGCTGCTGTCGCGGGCAATGATCAACCGCCTTCATCGCGTCGACGAGCGGACCTTCCAGGCGGAAACGTTGGGAAAAAGGCACAAGTCTCCCAACGCTTAAGGAAACTCTGGTCAAGGCCTGGCTTTGAAGGGGACGGCCTTCAGGCCGTCCGTATTTGCCTGATATTTAAGCGGGGCTTTAGCCCCTGAGGGAATGCTCCAGCCTCGGCGGATGGCGGTTCATTACGAACTTCTGCGCCCTTCGCGTCACTATAATGTCTCGATGGAGATCAAACGCAGTGGTTCGCAGGCCTCAGGCAAAGGTCCGGCAGACTGGTTTACCGGCACGGCACGTATCGACCCGCTTTTTCAAGCCCCGGACCCGGCGCTTGTTGCCGGTGCTAGTGTCACATTTGAGCCTAGAGCGCGTACCGCGTGGCATACACATCCCCTCGGACAGACCCTGATCGTCACGGCAGGCTGCGGATGGGCTCAGCGGAAAGGCGGCGCGATTGAGGTAATTCACCCGGGCGATGTGGTCTGGTTCGCGCCGGGAGAGAAGCATTGGCACGGAGCTACGCCGGCCACGGCTATGACACACATTGCTATTCAGGAACGACTCGACGGCAAGGTCGTCGATTGGATGGAGCACGTCAGCGACGAACAATATCGGCTTTGAATCGAGATTCAAACCGGCCCAATAGCGGATGGCAGCTACGTTGCTTTGGAATCGGCGTATGATGATTGTATGGCCGCTCGGTATTTCGAGCACAAGCAGGAGCCCCGCCTATCAAAACCGCCGAAGCGAGAAGCATGCAAATGAAAGAAGCGCTTAGTCCGTATGTCGTGTCGTTTCAAACGGAACCTTATCACAAGGGAACGCGCCATCACTGGATGATCTGCCGTGAGCAGAAGCCGGATGAATTGGTGTCCTGGGGTCATGCGCCGACACGCGAACTGGCTGAAAGCGCAGCTGAAAAAGAGCTTCAAGACCTGACCGCTGGACTGACTCAAGGTGGCCAGGCGATCAACAACATCAAGCCATTCACCCATCGCATCGCTGATGGGCACTACTGAGGTAAATCCAGTCAGCCACCTAAACATCCTTCAGTTGGTTCTCATCCATTCCAAAATAGTGGCCTAGTTCATGAATGACTGTCCTCCGGATCTGCTCCCGGACTTCGGCCTCATTGGAGCAGACCGCTTCGATGTTCTTCTGGTAAAGCACGATGTGATCGGGTCCTCTGGGCAGGTCGAAGACGCTCTTCTTAGTAGTGGGCACGCCATGGAAAATGCCCAAGAGCAGCTTCCTTGGTTGTCCCGGTCGCGGTGAAGCTGGCTGGTTTGGCGGTAGATCCTCAACCAGAACAGCAACATTACGGATGCGACTGCGAAATTCTTGTGGGAGCGAGTCGAGCGCCTCCTCCACTACCTTGATGAAAGCTTCACGCTTCATCCTTCACTCACGACAATAAGTAAAGGCGTGGTCTCTCCGAGTAGCCGTCGTCGGTGTCCTCGTCGTCGTCACCTTCATCGCCTTCGTCATCGTCGTCTTCTTCCTCTTCGTCTTCTTCATCGTCTGGGTCTTCTCGAAAGAGGAGATCGGCAGCTAGCCGCTGGTTGGAAGCCTTAGAGTCGGGGCAATCTGGATAAGTCATGCCTCATAGTACTGCTTTATAGCGCTTGGCAGACTGTTCTCGTAGGCTGGATTCTGTTCGAGCGCCTGATCCCGTTCATTTCGGAGCGAAATCAGCGTAGGCGAAACCGTCACGAGTCACAATCTCCCCAGCTTCCAGAGGTATCGGGGAGTTGAACATTGGTCCGGCATAGACGCAGGTGTGAAACTCGCCGCGCTCGCCGCACGGGTCAGTCTCGGATGGCAATTCACGCAGCAGAGCCTCGTCGAACTCACGGCCCGCAAACGTGGACGGCAGTTGCCTGGTGTCCACGCAGGTCAACCTGGCACAAAGGCCGTTCGCAATCATTTCGCGGGCCAATGTCGAGGTCGGTTGCTGCCACAGCGGAAACAACGGTTCCAGCCCGGTCAGCTGCAATTGTCTTTCCCTGTAGGCCCGGACATCCTGCAAGAACAAATCGCCGAAAGCAATCGCTTGCACTTCTTCGCTCACCGCGCGGGCGCAGACTTCACGCATTCGCTGCTCGTAGTCTTCATTGGAACACGGCCACGGCAAAGGCACGGACCATAGCAGCAAACCCGCCGCTCTCGCCTGAGCTTCCAGAACAGACCCCCGAGTTCCATGCATAGCCACACGGTCGAACTCGGCGTTCACCGTGGTTAGAAGTCCCACGATCTCGCAGTCGCCACTCTGGCGCAAGACATGGAGTGTCCATGCACTGTCCTTACCGCTGCTCCACGAAAGAAGGACTCTCTTCATTCAGCCACTTGCTTTGCAAACGTTAGCGCCGGATTACTGAAGCTTCGCATGCTCCGCCTTGGCTTCTTTCAAGACAGGAACATCGGGGTCAGCGTCGTTCCAAAGCGCGAAGAAATCTCTATACGCGGCGAGTGCTCGGACGCGGGCAGCATCGGCGTCCACGCCCTGGGATGTTCTCGACTCCAAGGCATTGGCACGAGCCACCCCCAATTGCGCCAACGCTCCGGTCCAGCAGTTCCAGACCATGCCAGAGTGCTTCAGTATCTTGTCGAACTCTTCCGCTGCAGCTTTGCCTTGTCCTGAAGCCAGGTACGCCTCGCCTCGCAGATAAGTTGGATAAAGGCAGGAGATATTCAGCTCGAAGGGAACGCCGGTGTACTCCAGAGGGGTTGTGACCTGCAGTGCATCGAGAGCACGCGCCGGATCTTTTTGCGTGAGCGCTATTTGCGCCTCAATGGTCGGCGCCCAATAGCCTTGAACATCGGTGTCGAGCGGAAGGCGGCTTCGGAGGTCCCGATTCAAGGATTCAGCGCGTACGGCATCGCCAGCCGCGGCGAAGGCCAGCGCGGCCACGATCTCCACTGCCTGGCTGCCGGGCACCCTTTGCAAGGCTTCAGTCGCTTGCCCGCGCGCCTCAGCGGGATCGCCAAAGGCCGCCTCCCGAATTGCGCCACCAGCCTGCCACAGAGCTGCGTTCTCCCGATTGTCGCCGCGTAGAGCTGATTCGATGGCTTTCCGCAGAAGTTCGCGCGCCTTCCTGGCCTTGCCATGGAACGCCTCGGTGCGGCTTGCCAGCGCCAGCCCATACGGCTCTGCGTCAGGTCGAGCGCCAAACCACGCTTCCTGCTCAGCCATTGCCCGAGCATCAACGGCCAGGAAGGCCAGCGCATATTGGCCCATGTGCAAAACGTAGTCCTCGAGCCCGTGCGCGTGCGCGGCTGCAATGATCTGGCGTGCCTCATCGAAGCGCTGCAGGGCCATGTAATCGTTGGCGAGGTTCTCATAGGCGTTCACCGAGTCCGGGTTCATGGCAATCGCCTGACGCTCGATTTCAATGGCCCTCTCGTATTGCCCAAGCTGCTGATACACACTGCCCAGGTTGTTGACAGCGGCCTCGTCGCGCGGATAGATCGCCGAGATTTGCTGGAACGTTTGCGCTGCCTTTCGCAGTTCACCGGTGACCAGAAGATAGTAGTCAGCCGCGATGAGCATGGCTTCCCGTTCGCTGGCGTGCTCGCGCAACTCGAATGCCTTGGTGAGATATTCACTCGCGCGGCCCGTCTGGGCCATGTTCGAGTAGTCGAGTCCGAGCGCTCGGTAAGCCATGGCAAAGTCAGGATCCAGTTCGATGGCACGCAGATCGAATGGCAGAGCGGCCGTCGGACCTTTTTCGTCAGAAGCCTTCACCCCCAGGCTGTAAGACTTCAGCGCTTCCAGCGATGAGGTCGTTGCCTGAATCAGCGGCACATCGTACTTCTGAACCGTGGCCAGGGTTTCCCCAAGTTCCGCGCGGAGCTTGGTCGCCGATTGGCCGAGCACATCCAGAACTTTCTCTTTGGCGGGCGCAGTAATCTGGTCTTGAGCGAGAATGTCACCGCTCCGGCAACTGACAGCCTTCAATCCCACGACGTAGTCCGTGCCCAGCCGTGCGATGGAGCCGGCAATGTAGGCTTTGCTCCCGGCGCGCTGGCAGACCTCGCGAGCACGTTCTGCGTTGAGCGGCGTATCCGGTGGCAGTCTCATCAGCCGTAGCGTTCCGCTCACCTTGTCGGGTGAAAGCACGTTGAGGAACGGAGACTGGCGCAACGCGACGCTCAGCGCTTGCTTCAGCGCGTCGTCGAAGACCGGGTCGCCAGTGGAGTTATCGAAATCCGCCAAAACCACGGTGTCCTTCTCGGTTATGCGCTCGCCCCGTTTCGAGCGCAGGAACACGATCACCCCTATGACTAACGCGAGCACGACCGTCGCGAGAAGGATCCTGGCCAGCAAAGAATGACGCTTTGCACCGGGAAGCGCGACGACGGGATGAGAGGCCGTGCTATGGGTGCTGGCAATCCGGATGGCTTCCGACTCGCGGCTCAGACGTTTCAGGTCTGTGCGCAGGTCGGCCGCAGACTGGTATCGCAGTTCGCGGTCCGTCTCCAGCGACTTACTGATAATTCGTTCCAACTCGACGGGTACGTCGGGGTTTAGCCGCACTGCTGGCGTAGGTGCTCCGTCCAGAATGGCTTTGAAGATTACTCCGGAGCTTTCCCCGCGGAACGGTGGCGTGCCCGTGGCCATTTCGTACAGAACCACACCAAATGAGAACAAGTCTGTGCGGCCGTCGAGTTCCTTGCCTCGCACCTGCTCGGGCGACATGTAGGCTACGGTTCCGAGCGTGGAACCTGGACTGGTCAGGTGCTCTTCGTGCTCCCCAGTAACTGTCTGGGCTGACGAAATCTTGCTCGACGAACCCACCGTGGGCACGACCTTCGCCAGTCCGAAATCCAGGACCTTGGCATGGCCGCGCTTGGTCACAAAGATATTGGCAGGCTTAATGTCGCGGTGGACGATCCCTTCAGCGTGCGCGGCGTCCAGTGCGTCCGCAATTTCAATCGCCAGACTGCGGAGAACATCGTTCTCAAGGGGCTTGCCGTCGATACGATGCTTCAGTGTCGTACCGTCCAGAAACTCCATGGCGATGAATGGCTTGTCGTCTCCCTGGCCGATTTCATAGATTGTGCAGATGTTGGGATGGTTCAGAGCCGAGGCTGCCTGGGCCTCGCGCTGGAAGCGGGCCAGGGTCAGCGGATCTTTGGCTACCTCATCCGGCAGAAATTTCAGGGCGACAAACCGGTGAAGACTGATGTCTTCGGCCTTGTAGACAACGCCCATGCCGCCGCCCAACTTCTCGACAATGCGGTAATGCGAGATGACGCGGTCGATCATTAAGAGGTGTCTGGCCTGTTTTCCTTTAGGGTTGCCTCATCTTAAGGACGCTGCATTCCCACAGTCAACGAATTAGCGGCTCGGCAGGCAGTGCAGGTAACGATGAGATCAACGGCGGCGATCCATGCCGGCGCATTGATCCCGGAATTGCTGCATGGGGGGCTCTCGGATTTCCTGGATGGGTGAAGTGACAATTGGTGTCGGGTACTGGGGATGACAAAACTCCAGGTGCATGCCTCGGCCGACAAAGCGCCGCTTCAGCATGGAGCCACCCCACGTCGAACCCGCGATTGCCACCTGGGTTGGCTCCGGGCAGAACTGGGGATGTCCTGAGATGAGCGCTTTGTTGTCACTCAGAAGGACTACCAGGTAACAGTGGTGCTGAGTTTGAATCTCCAGCACAGTCGCGGGCGGCAGATCGTTAAGAGACACGCCCCCTTCAATTTCCGACTGCGCAATGTTGTGATTCACTTCATCGCTGAGGTTGGGATGAGAGCGGAATAAATGTGGACAGGTAGACAAGAGAGCCTCACCCCTAATTGGGTCTAGTTTAGCACCATTGCCACGGAGCCGCGTACGTGACTGGGGCAACAATTACGCACACCTTGCCTGAGCGATGGTCAGAACTGAGGCGGCGTTTTCGGAAGCAGCGGAGAGCTTATACCTTCGCACGTGGCGTTGTCGATGGACAAATTGCCGTTGGCGTCCAGCTTCACTGTCCAAACGGTATCGTAGTCATTGTCGGGCCAATCGGGCGCCGGTGGAATGTTGGGGTTATAGCTGGCGAGCAGAGCATTGACGGTTGATGGAATATGATCGTGCTCCCACCCCACCAGTAGGGCCTGATTGGAGAACGTGCCGCCGCTAAAGAAAAAATTGCTGGCCTGGGTGGGTAGCTGCTGCCAGGGCGGGGTCTGGGCCAGCATCTCGAAGCTCGCGGCCACATTGTAGGGCAAATTGTTGGCGATGGCGTACGGTAGTACGGTCGTGTTGGTCCTGACATAGGAGTACGAATCGCCTGCTACACTCGTGCTCCCGGGAAGGTCCTGCGCGGGATCGATGGAGTAAACCAGATTGGGATGGATTTTGCCGCGCCAGGCGTTGGGAAGATCCAGAGCGCGCCACTGACCCGCGCCGATGTAGTTGCCGTCTTCCCACCACTTTGTCGGATGCGCCTCGGCGTGACGGATAAAGTAGAGCGTTTCGTTGGTGTTGATTCCGGCAGGAGCTACGGCGCCGCCGGTCACCTGGATGTGGAAAGTTGAGTTGGTCGTTGCCGGCAGACAAGCCGCGCTAACGATTCCACCGGCAGGCAGTGTGGGGTAGGTGTGAGGCGGATTTATATTGCTGTTGTAGGTGACCAGAGCGGCGCTTCCCGACGGCGCTATCGAGATCGCATAAATATAGTTAGGGCCGGCATAGCTCTCAGGCAGCGCCAGTTTGTACCCTTCGAGCTTGTTGATCTTCGCCATCAGTGCGCTAACCGTTTCCCACGGCGCGGAAAAAACATAGAAGCCCGGCTCTTTTGCTGTGACGATTCCACTTACCAGGGTTTCGTTGGCGCCTTCCAGGTCTCTGAAATCGAGACCCTGGCAACTGTACGTAAGTCCAGTTCCAATCGTCGGGCAAGTTATGAATGGCTGAGCGACTCCATCCAGGAGGGGCGCTGCCGAATACGACACTATTGACCGGATAGCTGTTGGCGGGAACCGGGGAATCACCCACCTGAGACAGAGTGATCTGATTCAGCATGGCGAACTGCTCAATCGGTTCCAGCCCGACCATGTCAGGATACTTGTTTGCCGTTTGGGGGTGGGTCGTGGGTACGACAGCATAGATAGCACTTACATTTTCCCCTCGCAGTACGTCTTGCTGAAGGAAGCTAGCCATGCGGAGCGACTGCTGCAATCCCTGATCGGTGAGGTTGGCGGTGCGGGGATTGATGTCGCCGAGAGCGTGGTAAGCCAGATCCTCGCTTACCACAAAGATCAGGTTGAGGTTGCCGGCGCTGAGCGGCGCGGGAGCTGGCGGCGCTGGTGGATCGGGAGCGGCCGAGCCCCCGCATCCCGCGAGCAGGGTCAAAGCAAAAATCACAAACACCAGCGGTACGACGGTAACTTTGCTCATGGCTGCCTCAGCCCTCTCCCTCAACCCGCGCCTATGTCTACGTTATGGATTCGTCATTGGTCCCATCGGCAATTCACGGTCGGGGCTTGACTGGAGCGGTCCGCAGGGTGACAGGAATGCACGCAGCCGGGTGGATAATCAATCTAACTCGCCCGTCTTGCCGCACGTGTGAGAGCACGGTATACTGCGTTCCAATTTCAATAAGAAACATCCGCAGCAAGTGCTGTCCCACCGGCACCATTCGCACTGTATGGGTTTCATCGGGAGGGCGATGCATCGCCTACGAGTGGTTATAAGGTGCACCCTTTTATTGACGGCCAGTTTTCCTGGCCTCGCCGCCGTGGCAGAACAGCCAGCGGTTCCGGCCGAGGTCCTCACGGTGGATCAGGCCGTCCAAATTGCTCTGGCGAACAATCGCGACCTGAAAATCGTTTCCCTCGGCCTGGATCGCTCCAAGGAGAAACTGGCTGCGGAGAAAACCAGGCGGCTTCCTTCGTTCAATACCTACGTATTCGCCTCGCAGCTGCTTCAGCCCATCAACTTTACCGTGCAGGCAGGCCAGTTCGGGACCTATCCGGGCATCGGTCCCATCCCTGCCACAAACACGAACATCACCACTCCCAGTCAGCCGACGGCGTACGTCTTCGGCACCATTTCGCAACCCCTGCTGACGCTCTACAAGATCAACATTCATATTCACGGCGAGGAGCTGTCCGTCGAGCAAGCTGTCCAGAAGGTGCGTGAGGAGCGCCTTTCGATTGTTGACGATGTGCGGCAGGCTTACTACTCCATCGTAGAAATCCAAAACGCCATCGACGCCACCGAAGCGAGTATCAAGCAATACGAGGAACTCGATCGCATCACCACTCAGTATCTCGACCAGCAGGTCGTGCTCAAGTCCGAGCTATTGGAGGTGAAGACCAAACTCGCGGACGAGGAGTTCAAGCTTCTGCAATATCAGGACAAGCTTGCGTCGACCAAAGAAACGCTGAACAATCTCCTGGGCCGCGACATCAATACGCCGTTCAGCGCGGTGAATCCGACGGAATTGTCGCCGGTAGAAGATAACCTTCCAGAGGCGCAAGCCTTGGCCCTGGCGCAGAATCCCAAGGTGAAAGAAGCCGAGATCACCGTGAAGCAAGCCGACAACGCCCGGCGGCTGGTGAAGTCGCAATACCTGCCGGACCTGGGCGCATCCTTCCACTACCTGTCGCCCTTCGGCGTCAACTTTGTGCCGCAAAACGTCATGGGGCTGGGATTAGAGTTCAACTGGGAGCCGTTCGACTGGGGCCGGCGCAGAGACGAAGTCAACGAGAAGGTCATCGCGGTGGAGCAAAGCAGGCTGAGCCTTGACGACACCAAGGCGCAGATCCTGATCAATTTGGACACGCAGTTCCGAGCACTGCACGAAGCGCGGGTCGCCGTCACTGTGGCGACGGCAAAGAAGGAAGCCTCGACTGAGAAGCTACGTGAGGTCACGCAGAAATATGAGCAGCGGACCGCTCTTTTGCGCGATGTGCTGCAACAGCAGTCGGCCGTCGAGCGCTCCAACGCAGACTACAACGAAGCGATGGCCAAGTTTTGGACCGCGAAGGCAAACTTCCAGAAAGCGATCGGGGAGGAGTGAAGCCCATGCACAGAACGCCACGGATAAAGCCCGGCCCAATCGGTCTGGCTGCACTCATCGCAGTTCTGGCTGCTGCCCTGCTGTCTGGCTGCAACAAAGAGACGCCCAACCAGCCGACACTTGTTCCCGTGCGCACCGCTGTAGTGCAAACGATCACCACCGATGTCGGCAACACGTATTCAGCAAACATCCAGCCGTACCAGCAGGTAGACCTCGCGTTCAAGTCGAGCGGCTACCTGGCGAGCATCCGTCAAGTGACCGACGCAGACGGTCACATTCGCAACATCGACCAGGGCGACTATGTGACCAAGGGGACGGTGCTGGCTAACGTGCAGCCGGACGACTACCAGCAGAAGCTGGCGCAGGCACAGGCCCAGTTGGACAAAGCGCAGGCCGACCACGAACGCGCCAAGTTGTCGTTTGGGCGCATGTCGGCGCTCTACAAAGTGGGCGCTGCTACCAAGCCTGACTACGACGACACGCGAGCGCAGGACCAGAGCACACAGGCGGCGGTGGATAATGCGAAAGCTTCCATTGCCGAGGCGCAGATCGCGCTCGGCTATTGCGAATTGCGGGCGCCGTTTGACTCCTGGGTACTGAAGCGAAATGTGGACGTGGGCACGCTGGTCGGTCCAGCCACGAATGGTTTTACTCTGGCTGACACGCGAACGGTGAAAGCGGTCTTCGGAGTTCCCGACACGGCCATCGGCCGTATCAAGTTGGGCAGTCCGCAAACGGTGACTACTGAAGCGCTACCTAATCCTTTCTCCGGTCACGTTACCGCGATCTCGGCGGCGGCGGATCCGAAGAGTCGTGTTTACTCGGTCGAGGTCCGAATCGACAATCCGCAAAACCTGCTGAAGGCTGGAATGATCGCGTCTCTCACAATTGGCGCACCATCGCCGGCCGGCGGAATAACCGTGGTACCGATCTCGGCGGTGGTGCGCAGCCCCTCGAACCTGAATGGCTTTGCGGTGTTCGTGACCGACGGGACGGCCGACATGGTGAAGGTGCAAACGCAGGATGTAACGCTGGGCAATACCTATGGGAACATGATCGCGGTGCGCAGCGGAGTGAACATCGGCGATCGCGTCGTAACCTCGGGAACCAACATGATCAAGAATGGCGATGAGGTGCGCATCATTCCGTGACGAGAGTATGCTGCCGGAAAGGCTTGGAGGTGGGCTCTGTATTGAAAGGGCACGGCTTCAGCCGTGCCCTTAGGGGCGGCAAGGAGTCGGCCTTTAGGCCCTGAGGACCAGTCCCTCAGCGGCTGAAGCCGTATTCTTTCGTTGGCTTCATCGGCGCACCTAAAGGTGCGCCCCTTCAAGGCGCAGCGGCTGCAGATTTTTCTAGTACGCGTGGCTTAGAGAAGCGCAATGACGACCCATCACAAGTCCGACGCTGAGATCATCGCGACCACGCACAACACTGCCCGGTTTTTCACCGAGCACCGGCAGGTTGGACTGATCCTGCTAGTGGCGACCTTCGTTTGGGGTTGGTATGGCTACCACAACATGCCCAAGCGCAAGGACCCGGACATCCCCGTCCGAGTGGCGGCGGCGCAGTGCCAGTGGCCCGGCGCAACCGCTGAACAAGTCGAGCAACTGATCACTCGCCCCATGGAACAGGCGGCCGCGCAAAATACCACCATCAAACCGCCCAGCCCCTCGAACTTCGGCATTCGCTCACTCAGCTTCCCGGGCCTCGCGGTGGTTTATACCCAGCTCGACGACAACGTCAAAGACAAGCAGAAGGAATTCAGTGACATTAACCTGAAGATGAACCAGCTCCAGTTGCCACGCGGCGCTGGGCCTATCCAGTTCAACAGCAACTTTGGCGACACGGCGGCGCTGATGCTCACGGTCGCCAGCCCCATCGTCACGCCCACTGAGGTCGCGCTGCGCGCTATCGCCATCCGCAAGGCCATCGAGCAGACACGGAGTGCGTTGCCCAGGAATTCGCCTCAGCCACGAGTCAGCATCATTTATGCCTTTCCTCTTTCGGTCGCTGCGGGACCGGTGCGCGAAAATTTCGAGAACATCGCCTCCATTGCCCAGCGCAACGGCACTCTCAAGGACCTGCACTTCTTCGACGGCCCCGGCTATGTCGGGCTCGATGCCAGTACCACCTTCGACGACGAAACCATTCGCCAGCGCGGCGAGCAACTGATCAAGAACAATCTGCAACGCTCCGAACTTTATCCCGACGCGTGGCAGCCTGCCATCATCCGCAACCCGGCCGACACCGACGCGCAGCTCGCCAAAGTTGCCGGTGCGAAATATTCTTACCGCCAGCTCGACAACTACACCGACCTGATTCAACGCACGCTGCAAGGCGTGCCTGAGACGTCGACGATCACGCGGTCGGGCGTGCTACAGGAGCAGATTTACCTCAACTACTCGCAACAACGGCTGGCGCAATACGGATACGATCCTTCCAAGCTGAAGGACATCCTGAACGCGCAGAACATCACCCTGCCGGCCGGCTCGCTTGAGGTGGGCCCGCAGGACCTGGTTCTAAATCCTTCAGGCCTGTTTCCCGATGCGTCCGCCATCGGCAATGTCATCATCGGAGTCTCGTCTTCAAACAGCCCCGTCTACCTGCGCGACCTGGTCGACATCTCGCGGACCTATCAGAGCCCTCCAACGTTCTTGAATTACCTGACGTGGCGCGATGCCGGCGGAAACTGGGTGCGCAGCCGCGCCATCTCGCTCGGGATCAACATGCGCTCGGGCCAGCAGATCAATCTTTTCGGCGATCACGTCAAGCAGAGGCTGGACAGCCTCAAACCTTATCTGCCGGACGACCTGGTCATCGTCCCCACCTCCAGCCAGCCGGTGCAGGTCAAGGAACAGATCGACCTCTTTATGGACGCGCTGTACGAGGCGATTGGGCTGGTGGTCGTTGTTTCGCTAATCGGCTTCTGGGAGTGGCGGTCGGCTGTGCTGATGGCGATCTCGATCCCCATCACGCTGGCCATGACGTTCGGCGCTATATACATGCTCGGTATCGACATCCAGCAGGTCTCGGTGGCGTCGCTGATCATCGCGTTGGGATTGCTGGTGGACGATCCGGTGGTGGCCGGCGATTCCATCAAGCGAATGCTGGCCGAAGGCCGTCCCCGCATCGTCGCGCCATGGCTTGGGCCGACGAAGATTGCTACCGCGATCATGTACGCCACGCTGACCAACATCGTCGCGTACCTTCCGTTCCTGATGATCACTGGCACCACCGGCGAGTTTATCTACAGCCTGCCGGTGGTGATGACGGTTGCGCTGGCCTGTTCGCGGCTGGCTTCCATGACGTTCATCCCGCTGCTCGGCTACTATCTGCTGCGACCGGGCAAACCGGAGCCGCCGATCGAAGAGCGCCGCAGCAAGGGCTTCACGGGTAGTTATGCGGCGGTTGCTAAATTCGCCATCGAGCATCGCTGGAAGGTAGCGATCGGCTCGCTGGCCTTTCTGGTGCTGGGAGGGTTTCTGTTTACCCAGTTGAAGACGTCGTTCTTTCCCGACGATGTGCAGTACTGGTCTTACGTCGATGTCTGGCTGCCCAACGATGCCAACTTCGATGCCACAAATACGGCAGCACAGCAGGTAGAACAGATCATCCGCCAGCAAGCTGATGAATGGGGCAAGCAACATTCAGAGAAGGACGGATCGCCTTCGCAGATATTGCGCTACGTGACGACATGGGTAGGTGGGGGCAGCCCGCGATTCTGGTTCTCGGTCTCGCCGCAGCCCAAGCAGCTCAACTACGCGCAGGTTGTGGTGCAGTTGACCGACAAGGACATCACGCCGAAGTTTGTCGATCAGGTGCAGCCGGTCCTCAGTGCACAGCTGCCGGGCGTGCGCTGCGATTACCGCCAATTGCAGACCAATCCCATCAACTATCCGGTGGAGATTCGCGTAGTCAGCGATGCCGATGTCAGCTCCACGCGCAGTGCCGAGGACATTGCGGAGATGCGCAAGATCACTTCGCAGGTGGAAGACATTGTGCGATCGGCGGCCGAGGCCCGTCGCGTGCGCAATGAGTGGCAGAAGGAAAGTTTCCAAGTCACGCTTCAGGTCAATGCCGATCGCGCCAATCTCGCCGGAATCACTAACCTGGATGTGGCGAACTCGGCGACCAGCGCCATGAGCGGCACCACCGTCACTACCTTGCAGGACGGGGACAAGAACATTCCCGTCGTCGCTCGCTTGCAGATGAATGAGCGATCGAGACTGTCCGACATTCAAAATCTTTACGTTTATTCGCAGTCGTCGCAGGACAACACCAAGATTCCGCTGGTACAGATCTCTGATATTCAGAACAGCATGACGACCAACCGCATCGTCCGCATCGATCACTTCCGCGAGATGTCGATCTACGCCTTCCCTGCTCCCGGTCATCTGGCGTCGGAGATCACGAACGCCGTCATCCCCAAGCTTAAGGAGTTCGAGAAGACCATGCCGCCGGGTTACCGGATCACGATTGGCGGCGAGTACAACAAGCAGCAGGACGGCTTCCGCAATCTGGCCCTGGTGCTGGCGATTTCGGTGATGATGATTTACTTGGCGCTGCTCTTCCAGTTCAACAACGCCATCAAGCCGCTGCTGGTATTCGCGGCGGCGCCGTACGGAGTCGCAGGCGCGATCTTCGGGCTGTGGGTGATGAATACGTCGTTCGGCTTTATGGCATTTCTCGGCATCGCCAGCCTGATCGGCGTCATCGTCAGTCACGTGATCGTGCTCTTCGACTTCATTGAGGAGATGCATGCCAAAGGAGAGCCTTTTGAAGAGGCGGTGATCGATGCAGGTATTATTCGTCTGCGCCCGGTGATGATCACCGTCGGCGCTACCGTTCTGGCGCTCTTTCCCCTGGCCATGCATGGCGGCCCGCTCTGGCAGCCGTTGTGCTATGCACAAATTGGTGGACTGACGGTGGCTACTTTTATAACCTTGCTGATGGTTCCGGTGCTGTACTCCATATTTGTGCTGGACTTGAAAATACTTGTATGGGGTCCTGAGCAGGACAGCGTCAAGTCAGATACACTTGCGCCTACGAGTTCTTCCCCTGCGACTGCGGCCTCTGGCGACTAGTCGCGAACCTCAATCTGAAAACACGCCAAGCCGTATTGGAGACAACAATGAGGATGGAAAGTCGGTTGAAGTTGAACTGCGGAATTCTATTGGTCGCTGCACTGCTGGCGACGCCAGCTCTTGCCCAAATGGGTGGCGGTCAGGGGGCCGGGGGACTTCAACAGAAACTCGCTGCCTTAAAGCAGTCCGCGGCGGCAAACAAGCAGAAGCTGCATCAGTACCAGTGGGTCGAAACCCAGACGCTCACCCTGAAGGGCGAGCAGAAGCCGCCGAAGTCGAACCTATGCAGCTACGGCCCCAACGGGCAGATCCAGAAGGTTCCCATCGACCAGCAACAAGCGCAGCAGAGTGGCCGCCAGGGGAGGCTGAAAGAGCGCGTCATCGAGAAGAAGACTGAGGAGATGCAGGATTACATGCAGCAGGTGAAGGGGGTCATCAGCATGTACGTTCCGCCTGAGGCCCAACTCATGGAGAAGGCTTTCCAGGCCCACAATGTCTCGATCGTGCCCGGCGGGGGCGCACCACAGCTCGTCTTTAAGAATTACGCCCAGCCCGGCGATCAGATGACAATTGCGTTCGACATGGCGACGAAGAAGATTCAAACACTCAACGTCAATACGTATCTGGGTGACGCCAAGGACGCAATAACTCTGGCCGTGCAGTTTGCCTCTTTGCCGGACGGAACAAATTACGCAGCGCAAACCGTTCTCAATGCTCCGTCCAAGCAGATCAGCGTGACCACGACCAACACCAACTACAGCAAGCTGGCGCAGTAGGCAACGGGGTTGTCTTCGGTTTCAGTGGGAAGTGAGGGTCAGCGAACCGCTGGCCTCATTGGCCCTCGAGCGTGCATACGACGTTCATCTCTTTGCAGACGTGCAGCACTCCTTGCACTACCAGAGAAGCTGAGCTGGGCTGCGCGTCTGTCAGGTTGGAAGCAATCACCAGCTGGGTCAACTTGTCGCCGAGCGGAGTAGCCTGCATGCTCGCCACCTGCGCGCCCTTGGCGAACATCACTTCCCGTTTCTTGGCATCGTTGCCGGTAATGGTTATGTCAGTGCGAGCCTGCAGCGACTTCATCGCGGTCTGATAAACCTTATCGGCATTAGCTGTGAGCACGACGGTGGCGACATCATAGCCGGGTCCATTCGAAGGTTTGTTGGACATCTGCTGGATACGTCCCGAGACGGCCCGAGCCACCATCACCCATTGCGCTTGAGCGCCGACAGCGCTGAACAAGACGGTCGCAACTATCGCCGATGCCATTAACCACTTGCGTATCGTCATCGCATCCTCAAGTCTCAATATAGGATTCACTTCCGCCGGATTGCGGGATCAATGCCTGCGGTGGGCAGAGATTCCGCCGGAAACAGGTTTACCATCTCACGTCCCGGAGCCGCAAGGGGTCGCGGTGGCAGGACCCACCTCGGATTTGGGAAGGACACTCCCAGTGGTCGAGTTCCAACATCAGTACGTTCGAATCGCCATCAGGTTATCTCGTCGCCACGACTCGGTGGGTTGCATCGCCGCTACACATTGCCAGCTTGAGCCACCGGCTTCCATCGGTCAGAGCGTTCTCATCAGGCTGGAAACTGGATCCATGCCTGGTCTTAAGCTCGCTCCTTCCAACGCTCTCCGAAACAAGCTGTGATTTTTTTATTTATGCTGCAAAGGACGGGAAGCGACGGGGAAGCGCGGGAAAGGACGGGATGAGAAGGGGTTATGTCCCGCCGAAACCCACAAAGTTCGGCCGATTTTTGCGGCATTAAACTGCAGTGCTGCGGGCGCGGACGCTTGCAAGTGACTGATTCTTGTGAGTAGTCGGGGCTTGCCGTCCACTTCCCACGAACCTTCAGCTGGGACGAAGAGCATAATCCTGTAACATATTACAAATCAATAGCTTAGAGGATGAATTGATGCGTGAGGTTGGAGGTATGCTGAGAACCTGTAACGAACCTTGTCAGCGCAGCTACTTCCGCCTTTGACGCTTGCCCTTCGGAGTGGGACCGGGAGGATTAGGTTGGAATTCTTCGACTTCCGAGCGCCTCAGGAGAGTCTTCCCTCCAATCGATAGGGTCCGGAAACGCCCCTTCCGCACCAGGATCGCAATTGCCTGGCGGGTCACACCTCGCAGCTTGGCAGCCTGCGCTTGAGAGATCCACTGGCCAACATCAATCCTCTGTTCAGACCCGCCATGATAAATTGACATTGTCAATCTATCTCTTGTATGGTGTAGATCATTGGCATAAGTATACGAGCCTTACGATGTCATCGACGAGTCGGGAACACGATAATGAACCAGCAGTGGATCGCGGTCTACTCAACCTAAAGGTTCCGAATACAATGCTCCCGCACAGCGAAAGACTCAATATTTTGGGGCACGCGCTCTCGTCGTAGGTCGGCCCCACGCTGGCCAATCGGCGCGGAACGTGGGGCACTAGCACTCTAACTCCACATCAGGCAGACTTGCCCTTTGCCGACTCCGCCTGCTTCCACTCCCAGGCCTTGGAGCTGGTATTGCCGGCTCCATCCACTTCAAACTCGAGTGCCGCTGAAGCGTTGTTCAGGCGCGCTAGCTTCTGCGATGTGGTGCGGTAGAAGAGCATCCCGCGGTAGCTGACGGCGCCGGCAGGGCCGAAGCTGCCCATGCCGGTTCCCGTCCAGGTGATGCCTTCGCCCTCCTGCGTGGCAATGAGGCCCTGGCCTTCGCCATAGATGGAACCGTCGGGGCGAATCACCGAGGTGTAGGTTCCGGTGCCGGTGGTTGGAACGCCCAGCATGTGGCCGGTGTCTTCAAACGTCACTTCCGCCGTGAGAGGGTCCACGGAAAGGATGCGCCGTACGACTCTCTTCCCTTTGCTTTCGCCGAGTTGATCTCCAAGCATAGTCGTCTCCATTCTGTCGTGATTCTTTGGTTTGAATTCCTGAGGTGGAGAAGTTTATCGGATACTCTCGGCAATACTAAGGACACAGTTGTTGGGGAGGGACCACACACCTAAGAGCGCGTTGAGGGGCACCCGGGTACGCGCAGTTCACACTGACGACTGGCATGGGATTCTGGCCGTCCGCATTTTTGCTCTCGGGTTTATTCGGGCTGGTTCACGCCACCAATGGCGGAGAACCATTTTGGGAGATCTGTCGGTGGTTTCGTTCGGTTTGTTGTTGTGCCTGTTTCTCCGCCGGACTGGAAATTTATGGTGTGCGGTCGGCTTTCACCTGGGATATGACTGGGGTCAGACGTTCTTGT
>Ga0181523_10000417_pt1 | contig 47879 bp, 37 predicted proteins | sample PEATcosm2014_Bin_43_FD_119752 | JGI IMG/M metagenome (GOLD analysis project Ga0181523, IMG submission 119752) | Peatland microbial communities from MTU Mesocosm Facility, Houghton, MI, USA - PEATcosm2014_Bin05_30_metaG | ecosystem: Environmental > Terrestrial > Soil > Wetlands > Peat | place... | reverse complement strand
GCCACCGCGAACGCCAGCATGGTGATGGGCAGGAACCGCAGACCGGCGGCGAAGGGGCCGTAGCCGAGCACCTCCTGGAGATAGAGCGTCAGGTAGAGGAACATGGCGAAGATGGAGGCCGACAGGGTGAAGGAGCCGACGGACACCCCGACCATGGCCGGTCGCTTGAACAGATGGAGATCGAGCATCGGGTCCTTCTGGTGCCACTCGGCAACGAGGAAGATGGCCATGGCTGCTGCCGACCCCACCAGCATCCCCACGATGAAGGAGCTGCTCCATCCTTTGGCGTTTCCCTGCACCAGGGCGAACACCAGCATGAACAAGGAGGCGGAGAAGGAGACGAACCCCGTCCAGTCGATCTGCCGCGCGGTCGGGTCCTTCGAGGCCTTCACCTTGGCCAGGGTGATCGCGACGGCGACCACGCCGATGGGGAGGTTGACGAAGAAGATCCACCGCCACCCGATGCCGCTGGTGATGGCGCCACCGATCAGCGGGCCCACTGCCACAGCACCCCCGACCACGGCACCGTAGATGCCGAAGGCGGTCCCCCGCTCCCTCCCGGAGAACGCCTGGGCGATCAGGGCCAGCGAGGTCGCGAACATGATGGCCCCGCCCACGCCCTGGGCCCCGCGTGACAGGTTGAGCATCAGGGCCGAGGTGGACAGACCGCACGACAACGACGACACCGTGAAGAGACCGAGGCCGATGGCGAACACCCCTCGCCGGCCGTACATGTCGCCGATCACTCCCGCAGTGAGGAGGAAGGCGGCCAGGGTGAGCGAGTAGGCGTCGATCACCCACTGCAGATCGGAGAAGGATGCGTGGAGCGACTGCTGGATGTCGGGGAGGGCGACGTTGACCACCGTGATGTCCAACAGGAGCATGAACGTCCCCGTGCACACCGCGATCAGCGTCCACCATTTGCGATCCATCACGTCACCCCCTCGCCGATCGCCTGTGTGCTGAGCGGCAGTGCTGCTGGGCTGCCACGGTCTGTCGATGGCAACGGGCCGATCCCTACCGACCGGAGCGAACCCGAGCAGGAGGACGACATCGAATGTATAGACGATGGCGCCGATTGCGGGAAATCATCCTGACGACGTTGCCGGACCGCGCCGGAGGTCAGATCGTGCCGGAGGTCAGATCGTGCCGTAGGTGGTGCCGCGGTCCTCGGCCCGGGCCCCCGAGGAAAGCAGCTCACCGGTCACCGCGTCCAGGTCGGCGACCAGCTGGTCGGCGACGGCCCGGTGCCCGGCATGGACGGTGGCGTGCAGGCTGTCGGGCGGCGACTGGCGGTCGAAGAACCAGCCCCCGCGTTCGGCGAGTGCGTCTCCCAGGGCGAAGGTGTCGGGGGCGGCACCCTCGAGGGCCCCTCCGAAGGCGAACACGGTGGCGTCGGGAGCCCCGCGGATGGCCAGCCCGGGTATCCGGGCGATGGCCGACTTGATGGTGGTGGCCGCCTGGTGGGCATCCTCGGCGAGCCGGAGGTAGCCGTCCTCGCCCAGGTACTGGAGCACGGCCCATCCGGCGGCGATCGGGCCGGCCGGCCGGGTCCCGGCCATCGATGGCGAGCCGTACAGCCCGCCCAGCCAGTTGGTGGTGATGAACGGCTGCAGGCCGGCCAGGGCCCGGTCCCGGTAGAGGATGACCGAGACGCCCTTGGAGGCGTAGCCGTACTTGTGGAGGTCGGCGGAGATCGAGGTCACCCCGGGTACGGCGAGGTCCCACGCCTTGGTGACATGTCCCAGCCGGCCCAGGAACGGCAGGATGAACCCGCCGAGGCAGGCGTCCACGTGGCACAGGATGCCTCGTTCTGCAGCCAGTCCGGCCAGCTCGGGGACCGGATCGATGACCCCCTGGGGGTAGGACGGCGTCGACGCCACGACGAGCACGGTGTCGTCGTCCATGGCATCGGCCATGGCGTCCACGTCGGCGGCGAAGTCGCCTCGAACCGGAACCCGCCGTGACTCGACGTCGAAGTAGTGGGAGGCCTTCTCGAAGGCGGCGTGGGCGCTGGTGGCCATCACCATGTTGGGGCGCGCCGTGCCCCGTTCCGCCCGCCCCCAGTCGCGAGCCGTCTTGGTGGCCTGCAGCAGCGATTCGGTGCCGCCCGAGGTCAGGAAGCCGCCGACCCCGCCGCCTTCGTCGCCCGGCATCCGGTCGGCCCCCAGCAGCCCGGTGGTGATGGTGACGATGTCGTTCTGCATCCACCCCAGGCTGGGGAAGACCATCGTGTTCAGTGCGTTCTCGGCGGAGTAGAGGTTGGACGCCCGCTCGAGGAGGTCGAGTACGTCGTCCCCGGCGTTGTAGACCAGGCTGAAGACCCGCCCGCCCCTCCAGTCGCGGTCGTCGGCCCGCAGCGCCTCCATCCGTTCGAGGACCGCGTCGGCGTCGAGCCCGTGGGCGGGCAGTCTGTTGTCGGGGAAGCCATCCATGGAGCCAGCCTACGGGTCGAGCCGGAGGTCGGGCAGTACGTGCGGCCGGGCGTGGGACGAGAGAGACCGGCCGGGTGGGAGGCGGGAGGCGGGGCCCGGTTCAGGTGATGTCGCGCCGGGTCAGGATGATCGACCCGACAGCGGCGAAGACCAGCCCGTAGGCCAGCATCAGCAGCGTGCCCTGCCACCAGTTGAACAACCCGAAATCGGAGCCCCGGCCACGGGTCAGGTTGGCGGCTGCGGTGGCCGCCCCCGTGGGCACCCACTTCTCCGCACTGTGCACGAGCTGGACCAGGATGCCCTCGAGGATGATGAACCACCCCAGGCACACGATGAGGGCCGCCACCTGGTTGGTCAGGACCGAGCCGATGCCGACGCCGAGGATGGCGAAGAGGGCGAAGACCAGGATCATCCCGGGCGCCACTGCCGGCAGCTGGTGGATCATGTCGGAGAACGACCCGCCCCGGGCGGCCAGGGTGAGCCCGCCGCCGACAACGGTGGCCACCAGCATGATGACGGCCAGCACGGCGCCGGCGATGGCGGCGAAGATCAGCTTGCCGCCCACGAACCGCGGCCGGTGCGGCGTGACCAGGAACGAGGTGGTCACTGTCTTGTGTCGGAACTCGGTGGTGATGCAGAGCACCCCGAGCAGGAGGGCCAGGATGTAGCCCTGGAACCCGGATCCGACCAGGTTCCGGAGCTGCTGGGTGGTGTGGGGCACGGTGTAACCCGGCGACACGAACGCCCCCCCGCCACCGGGCCCGCCGGTCCCGTTGTCGTGGCTCAGGAAGATCACCAGGATCAACAGCGCGTTGATCAGCAGGGCGATCCCGGTGAGCACCCAGGGAACGGCGGTGGTCCGCAGCTTCAGCCACTCCGAGCGGATGGCGGCGATCACGTCGGCCCTCCCGGCATCGGGGCGGGACCGGCCTGCCCGCCGCCCATGTTGGCGGGATCGGCGGCATCGAATCCGTGGGTCAGGCTGAGGAAGACGTCCTCGAGGCTGCCCCGTTCGTGCACCAGCTCGTAGAGGACGATCTGGTGCTGGGCAGCGAAGGGACCGAACCATTCGGGCGTGGCCCCGTCGATGACCAGGGTGTCGGCGGCCACCTGACGCCAGGCCACCGGGACGGCGGCGAGCGCGGCGGTCAACCGGGCCACCTCGGGAGTCCTGATACGCATGCCGGTGCTGGTCCCGGCACGGGTGGCCAGTTCGGCCAGCGTCGTCTGGAGCACCAACTGCCCATGCGACACGATGACCACATCGTCGACGGTCTCCTCCATCTCCGACAGGAGGTGGGACGACACCAGGACGGCGTGTCCGAGTGACGCCTGGTAGCGGATGAAGGTGCGCAGCCACTGGATGCCCTGCGGGTCGAGCCCGTTGGCGGGCTCGTCGAGGATGAGGATCTCGGGATCGCCGAGCAGGGCGGTGGCCAGCTGGAGGCGCTGGCGCATCCCGAGCGAGAACTTGCCCACGCGTCGGCGCGCCACATCCGAGAGGCCGACCAGGTCGAGGGTCTCCTCCACTCGGGAGAGCGGGATCCCGGCGCCGATGGCCACCGACTTCAGGTGGTCCTCGGCCCGTCGGGTCGGATGGAAGCTGGTTGCCTCCAGCACGGCGCCCACGTGGCGGATCGGGTGCTCGAGGTCGACGTAGCGGCGTCCACCGAAGGTGGCCGTGCCGGCAGTTGCCGAGACCAGGCCGAGCAGGATGCGCAGGGTGGTGGTCTTGCCCGATCCGTTGGGCCCGAGGAAGCCGGTCACCCGCCCCTCCGGCACCTCGAAGGTCAGCTGTTCGACGGCGCGCACCGGGCCGAACCGTTTGGACAGCGCATGGACCTCGATCGCCGATGGCATGCACGACGGTACCCTGCCGGGCGACCGCTCTTGTGTCACCCTCCCCTGGTGGGCGGCCTCCCGCTCGCCAGGTTGGGCGGCCTCCGGCGGTGCCGGCGACCCGCTCAGACCTCGGCGAAGATGTCGGTGGGGAGCAGGAGCCCGGTGGCGATGACCAACTCGTCGTGGACCCGGCTCATGTTGCTCCAACCGTTGACCCACCCGACCAGTGCCGAGTACCAGACGTGGCCGATGATGCGGGCTCTGTCGCTCAGGTTGGGCGGCTGGGGCTCCCCGATGGCCCGGGTGATGATCCCTTCCATCAGGACCGCCACCTGCTGTTGGCATTCGATGGCCGCCGGGTCCGGAGAGGCCAACGCGGTGAAGACGGCGCCCACCAGCTTCGGTTGGCGGCCCATGGCCCGCAGGGCGCGGTCCAGGACGTCGATCACCCGCTGTGCGGCGGTGGCACCTTGGGCCGGCAGCTGGGCCAGCCTGCTGTCCAGCTGCTCCACCCAGTGGACCAGTGCAGCAGCCAACAGGTGGTCCTTGCTGGTGAAGTACCGGTAGACGGTGCCCATGGCCACGTCCGCCCTGGCCGCCACGTCGCGCATCTGCACGGCTTCGTAGCCCCCGTCCAGTCCGAGTGACATGGCGGCGTCGACCACGCGCTGTCGACGGGCTTGCTGGGCGCGCGTCAGGGTGCGGGGCACCGGACCGTTGGCCATGGCCGTTCACCCTACTCTGCAGGGGTTTCGTCCCCGGGATGCAGGGCCCCGGCCCACCTGGCCGAGCCCTGCCGGCATGGTCCGGGGTATGGTGCCGCGCCAGATTCTCTGACGCTCCGTCATGTCCGGCCACCTCTCGGTACCATGGTCGACCATGGCTGTCGCCGATGACCCGGAGCTCATTGCCACGACGGACGGCCGCGTCCCCGGGCGCCGGGGGCGGGCGACCCGTCAGCGGCTGCTGGAGTGCACCGCAGAGCTACTGGTGGCCACCCCGTGGCGGTCGATCAAGGTGATCGACATCGCGCGGCAGGCCGGGACGTCGCCGGCGACGTTCTACCAGTACTTCGAGAACGTCGAGGCCGTCATCACCGTGCTGGCCGAGGAGTTGGTCGAAGGAGCCGGCGTGTTGGCCGGGCTGGTCGACGGTGACTGGTCGGAGGAGGCGAGTTGGTCCACCGCGGTGGCCGTGGTCGAAGGGTTCATGGACTACTGGGAGCGGAACCGGGCCGTCTTCCGGGTGGTCGAGCTGACAACGGTCGAGGGGGACCTGCGCTTCCAGGGCCTGCGGGTCCGGTCCCTGAACGCGGTGACCGTCACCCTGGCCCGGGTCATCGCCACCATTGGCGACGGAGCGGGCACACGTGCCGGATCGGATCCCATGGCTGTCGCCGGGACCCTGATCGCCATGCTGGCCCAGGTGGCCGGCCATCGTTACGGGTTCGAGTTCTGGGGAATCCGCACCGCCTCATTGGTCGACAGCCAGGCCAGGCTGCTCCACTGGGCGGTCACCGGCAGGGCCGCCCCCGAGGGCGCCAAGGTGATCGGCTCGGACGCGCCGCTCCCGCGGACCGGACCGGTGATCGGAGGAGGGGCGGCATCGGTCCGTGCCGCCGAGGTGAGGGCGGCGGCCGAGGGCGCCACCAGGCCGAAGGCGAAGGTGAAGGCGAAGAAGTGAGGTTGGGCCGTCGACGGACGGCAGGGATCACCTCTGAGCCGGAGTGACGCCCGAGGCTCAGCCGCCCGCCAGGAGATCGGATGCGCAGACATGGAGCCGATCGGCCAGCCGCTCGACCGTCCGGAGCGTGACGTTCCGTTCGCCCCGTTCGAGGCCCCCGATGTAGGTGCGGTGCACCTCCAGGAGATCTGCGAACTCCTCTTGACTCAGGTGCCTTGCCTTGCGCTCGTTCCGGAGATTGATGCCGAACCTGCGCTGGAGGTCACCGTCCACGATCGACAACCTCTACATCCCTGCCGGTACTGGCCACATACGGATCGGTATCACGGACCCCTGCCCCGGTGACTTCGCCTCGACTCCCTCGGGTGTGCCGGCCGTGCTGCATCGAGCCGGCGGTCGGGTGAAGGGGGACCGGTTGGCCCTTTGCCCCCGTCGGGAACGGCCGTCAACGATCGGTCTCGGAACTCCCAGCCCGATTACTGCACGACCGGATCCGTTGTCATTGGATGAAGTCAGGCCCAAATGCACCGAGGAAACGATACCCGGTGTGCGCAGATGTTCGGGCGCGTCCGCGTACGCGTGACCCGCACCGAGTGCTCAGCGGAGCGCCACCGGGTTGACGGGCGATCCGAGGGCGTTGGTGAAGGGAAGGGGGGTGGCGTCGAGGAGGAACTCGTAACGTCCGTCGGCAGCGCAGGCATCGGCCAACTCGTCGAGGAACCAGTTCTGCCCCTGGGTCATCCCCATCTCGACCAGGTGCAGGAGGTGCACCGGGAGGTAGAGGTCCTCGGACTCGCACGGGTAGACCTCCAGGACCATGGTGTCGGTTGCCACCGCGGCCACGTCCCGATCGTGGAACCACTCTGCGGTCGCCATGGTCAGCCCCGGTGTGGGCCAGGTGTAGGCCACCAGGTCCCGCACCGGCTCTGCCCCGGCGAGTCCCGGTCGGCCGGGCAGCGCCAGGTGTGCCGCCTGGCCCGTGCGCACCAGCACGACGTCCCCTGGCTCGACGGTGAGGCCGCCGAGCTCGCACGCCGCATCCAGATCCGACGGCGCGATCGGATAGCCCGGGTCGAGGATCTCGATGCCCTTGGCCCTCGGAACGTCGAGCAGCAACCCCCGGGTCATCAGCGACCGGATGAGGTGGATGCCCAGCTTGGCGGTTCCCTCCTCGGTGACCGACGAGGCCGGGAACCCGTTGTACAGCTTCCCCCCGCCGGGTCCGGCCCCGTAGGAGGCATGGGCCAGCCCGTCCCAGTGGGTGGCGCACTGCATGGAGAGGGTCACCACGTCTTCCGAGGAGGCGATCCACCCAGGGTCCGGACTCAACGGATTGTTGACGCAGATCATGGTCCGCGTCGGATTGACCCGGCCCGGGATGAAGCCCATCTGGATGCCCTCTTCTGCCGAAAGGGGCAGCCCCAGGGCGAAGGCTGACCCGTCGACCACCGCTGCCGTGCCCCGCAGGCGGGCGGCCGCGTCGATGAGGTTGAGGGTGCCGATCTGGTCCTCGGGTCCCCAGCGGCCCCAGTTGGAGACACGGGCGGCCAATTCGACGAAGGAGGACGGGACGGCGGTCGGCACGGGCACGGGCACCCACCTGTTGTAGCCGAAGGGGCAACAGTTTTGCCGAAACCTGCCGATACCTCTCGAAGAGCGGTGTCAGCGATCACCGGGATGCACCGTCTGCATCCGTCCGGATACAGACGGTGCGCTGAATCCGGCAGGCGCTGCACCGTTGACGACAATCGATTCGATGCCAGCTCCGGGAGGATTCGTTGCGTTTCACACCTGCTCCGGCTGTCCAACGGCCCGCCCTTCACCAGGACGGCGGCCCGGCGCGGCTCCGTCGAGTCGGCCTGGTCGCGGTGGCAGCGATCCTGTTGACGGGTGGCCTTTCCATCGTCCAGGGCGCCGTGACCCCGAGGCCGGCTGTCGCTGCCGTGACGGCCCTCGACGTGGCCGGCGTGCAGTCGCTCTACACCGAGGACCTGATGCTCCGCCTCAACGCCGAGCGGGCGGCCCGCAGCAATTCCGCAGTGCCGATCCCCCAGCTCCAGGTGGACCCGGGTCTGCAGGCCGACGCCCAGGCGTGGTCCGCGCACCTGGCGGCCGTCGGGGTGGTGTCCGATCCGAGCCTGCCCGCGTGCACCGGTCCGGGGGGATCGCCCCCGCCCGCCGACCAGGTGTGCGTGTTCGCCGCCAACTCCGGGGACTCCGGGTTCGGCTACTGGCCGGGTGACGGCTCCGACGGTATGGACGCCGACTACATGGCCTCCGCCGGCCACCGCCAGAACATGCTGGCATCCGCCTACGCCTACGTGGGTGTGGGCGTGACCTGCAGCGCCAGCCGGGCGTGGACGGTCGAGTTGTTCGGTGAGGTCTGGGCGGACGTGCCGTCGGCCAACGCCCGCCAGTCCACCCAGAACGCCTCCGAGGGGGATCCGGTGCCGGCGAGCCCGGTCGTGGCCGGGGTGCCGTCCGGCGACCCTGTCTACTGCCCGGGCCAGACCGACGGGCCGGGCGGGGCGGTGACCGCCACCGGGGGCCAGATGCCGTATCCGTATGCGGTGCCGGCGGTGTCCGGCGAGACCAACGGCAGTCTGGCGGCCCCCGCCGTCGGGATGGCCGCCACCGCGGATTCCAACGGGTACTGGGTGGCCCGGACGGATGGCTCGGTGTCCGACCATGGCGATGCCGCCAACTACGGGTCGATGGCCGGTGCACCGCTGAACGCTCCCATCTCCCACTTGGTGGCCACCGCTGACGGCAAGGGCTATTGGCTGGTGGCGTCCGACGGCGGCATCTTCTCGTACGGAGACGCCGGGTTCTACGGCTCGATGGGCGGCCGGCCGCTGAACGCGCCGGTGGTGGGAATCGCACCGACCGCCGATGGCAAGGGCTACTGGCTGGTGGCGTCCGACGGCGGCATCTTCGCCTTCGGAGACGCCGGGTTCTACGGCTCGATGGGCGGCCGGCCGTTGAACGCGCCGGTGGTGGGCATCGCCCCTGACGCCGCCACCAACGGCTACTGGCTGGTGGCGTCCGACGGCGGCATCTTCTCCTTCGGCGCCCCGTTCCACGGTTCGGCCGGCAGCCTCCGACTCAACATGCCGGTCAACGGGATCGCAGCGACGCCCGACGGCGGCGGCTACTGGATGGTGGCGTCCGACGGCGGCATCTTCGCCTTCGGAGACGCCGGGTTCCACGGCAGCGCCGGCGCGCTGCCGCTCGACGCCCCGATCGTGGGAATGGCCACCGACGACTCGACCGGGGGCTACTGGCTGGTGGCGTCCGACGGTGGCATCTTCTCCTACGGCGCACCCTTCTTCGGAGCGGGCTGACGGGAGGGGTCCCCGTGAGCCCCGGCTCCCCCGCGCCGGCGCTAGCCGGCCCAGATGATCGACTGCAATTCCGAGTAGGCCTCGAGGCCGTAGTCGCCGCCGTCCCGCCCGATCCCGCTCATCTTGAAGCCGCCGAAGGGCGCATCCATGTTGCGCTGGGCGGTGTTGATGCCGACGTGGCCGGCCCGGAGCAGCTTGGCCACCCGGAACGCCCGGGCGGTGTCCCCCGAGAAGACGTAGTCGTACAGGCCGAACTCCGAGTCGTTGGCGATGGCGATGCCCTCCTCCTCGTCGTCGAAGGGAATGGCCACCACCACCGGGCCGAAGATCTCCTCGCGGGCCGCGGTCATGTCGTTGGTGCCGGTGATGAGGGTGGGCTCCACGTAGAACCCGGTGGGCAGGTGATCGGGACGGTTGCCGCCGACCACCACCTCGCCCTGTCGGCGGCCGGAGTCGATGTAGCCGAGCACCCGTTGCTGCTGGGCGGCGGAGATCAGTGGTCCGACCACCGTCTCCCGCTCGGTCGGGTCCCCCACCTTGAGGCGGCCGGCGAAGGTGCAGAGCCCGTCGACCAGGGCATCGAAGATGCTCCGGTGCACCACGGCGCGCGTGGGGGCGGTGCAGATCTGTCCGGAGTGGAACGCCCAGGTCGAGCCGATGGCGGTGATGGCGGCCTTGATGTCGGCGTCCTCGAAGACCACCGCTGCGCCCTTGCCTCCCAGCTCCATCAGCAGCCGCTTCATGGTGGGCGCGCCGGCGGCCGCGATCCGCTGCCCGACCGCGGTGGAACCGGTGAACGACACCATGTCGACATCGGGGGAGGAGGTCAGGGCCGAGGCCGGTTCGGGCCCTCGGGCGCTGATCAGATTCACCACGCCGGGAGGGAAGCCGACGTCGTCGAGGACGCGGGCCAGTTCCACGACGGCCAGCGGGTCCTGGGGGGCGGGCTTGATGACCACCGTGTTCCCCATGGCCAGGGCCGGTGCCACCTTGCCGGCCATGTTGGTCAGCGGGAAGTTGTAGCTGGCGATCGCCGCCACCACCCCCACCGGCTGCCGGTAGGCGAGGGCGCTGATCAGGCCACCGGGGGCCAGTGGGGTGGCCGCGGTGGCGATAGGGGGCAGCATGGACTCCTGGACGTGGCGGATGTCCCGCGAGTAGCGATCGAACCGGTCGGCGCTGACGGGCACCTGCATGCGCGAGCCGACCGATGCGGTGGCCCCGGTCTCGGCGATGACCAGGGGGACCAACTCGTCGTTTTTCGAGCGTATGACCGCCGCCGCGGCCTTCAGCAGGGCCAGGCGCTCCTCGGCGGGAGTGGCAGCCCACGCCGGGAAGGCCTCTCGGGCGGCGGCCGCAGCCGCTGCGGCATCGGCGACCGAGGCATCGGGGGCCTGGCCCACAACCTGCTCGGTGGCCGGGTTGATGATGTCGTAGGTGCCGTTGCCGGCGTCGACCCACTTGCCGCCGATCAGCAGCTGCGTTTCGTCCCTGGTGACCTGACTGCCCACGGTGGGTCTCCTTTCACGGTGATCGATGTGCCCCGATGGCGCCGATGGCTGAGTGGCTCGCGCCCGTGTGGCTCGCGCCCGTGTGGCAGGAAGCCGCTCCGATCGGGCACGGCCACTCGCATCTGACGTTGCGTCAGCAGTGTAGGTCCTGACCGTGGCGCCGGTGGGCGGGGACTCAGGCCTGTGCCGGTGTGGGATCCACCGTCACGGTGTCGCGACCCGACCGGAGCAGCGTCCCGGGAAGATTGCCGGTCGGCTTGCCGTCCGCCACGGTCTCGACCCCGTTGACCAGGACGCGGACCACGCCCAGGGAGTCGGCGATGAGCCGGGGGCTCCCTCCTGGTAGGTCGTGGACCAGAGTGGCCGGTTCCGATCCGATGGTCTCGGGGTCGAAGACGAACAGGTCGGCGGACAGGCCCGCGGCCAGGCGGCCACGATCGTGCAGGCCGAACAGTTCGGCGGGGGCCTCTGTCATCAGCTGGACGGCCCGCTCCAACGGCACCAGCTTCCGCTTGCGGAGGCAGTCGCCGAGGAACGAGGTCGGGTAGTTCGAGCCGCACATCCGATCGAGGTGGGCACCGGCGTCGGAGCCGCCCACCATGGCGCCGGGGTCGTTCCAGACCGCGACCCGCGCCTGCCACGAGGCGTCGTCGCCATCGGAGGCCTTGGGCCACAGCACCGTGCGCAGGCCGTCGGCGATGACCAGGTCGAGCAGGGCGTCGAAGGGGGCCTTGCCCTGATCTTCGGCGATCGATCCGACGTCGCGCCAGCTCAAGCCTTCGTTTTCGGGGGCGAACGTGTCGCCGATGATGTAGTTGGCCCAGTGCGAGAGTCGGCGGAACACCCCGGCCTGGTCGGAGTGGGCCAACTCGTCGAGGTGGGAGCGGACACCCGGGTCGCGCAGCTGCTCGATCCGCTCATCGACCGGCAGCCCCATGACGTCGCCCCATCCGGGGATGAGGAAGAGGGCGCAGTGGGTCCGGAAGCTCATGTTCATCGGCACCAGCGTGGGCATGGTCAGCGCCACGATGCGGCCGCCGGCGCTGGCCGCCGCGGAGGAGGCCTCCAGCTGGCGCGCTGTCTTGGCCGGCGTCCGCGAGTCGACGGTCAGCAGATTCCAGTTGAGCGGCCGGCGGGCCGTGGTGGTCATGGCCACCATCAGGTCGATCTCCTGGTCGGAGAAGGTGTCGAGGCACCCGTCGGTGATGTACTCGAGGGTCGTGCCCGGGTGATCGCGGACCACCTCGCAGAAGGCCAGCATCTCGCGGCGGTCGGCATGCCGGGAGGAGATCGGGTTGCCGTCCCCGTCGGAGTGGGTGCGTGACTGCGAAGAGGAGAACCCGAGCCCCCCGGCCTCGATCGACTCGGCCAGCAGCCGGGTCATTGCCGCCAGTTCGTCGTCGGACGCGACGTCGGAGGCCCGCTCGGATCCCATGACCCACCGGCGCAGCGCGCAGTGCCCCACCAGAAACCCGGCGTTCACCCCGAGGTTGCCTTCCAGCCGGTCGAGGTACTCGCCGAAACTCGTCCAGTCCCAGGCGATCCCGTTCTCGAGCGCGTCCAGGGGCATGCCCTCGACCTTGGCCATCATCCGCCGGATGTAGTCGTGGTCGGATGCCTTGATCGGGGCCAGGGTGAACCCGCAGTTCCCCCCGATCACGGTGGTCACGCCGTGGAGGTTCGACGGGGAGGCAGTGGGGTCCCAGAAGAGCTGGGCATCGTAGTGGGTGTGAGGGTCGATGATCCCCGGGGCGACCACCAGGCCCTCGGCATCGAGCTCGGTGGCACCTCGTTCGTCCACCTCGCCCACCGCGACGATCCTCCCGTCACGGATGCCGACGTCGGCCCGACGGCCGGGAGCCCCGGTTCCGTCGACGACCAGGCCATTTCGGATCACGTACTCGAGCATGGTGGTGTTCCCTTCCTGTGGCGATGGAAGCGTCCCCCTCACCGGGAGCCGCGCCACCTTCGTCGGGTGCGGACCAGACCTGACTGACCGTCAGATTATGGCACTCCCGCCGGTTCCGTGGGAGCGGCGATGAGTGGGCGTCGGGGAGGTCGGACGGTCAGTGCGGATGCGAAGCGCAGGCCGCGGGCCCGGACGGGCGGGACGGGAGGGTCACAGAGCGGTCGATGGTAATTTCTCGACATCCACCAACACTGGTTCCAGAACCACCTCCTGCCGGTCATCGTGCTGCTCCTCGGTGCCGGGTTGATCGTCCGCTTCGCCCACTGGGTAGGGGAGCGGCGGAGGCGTTGGGTCGACGCCCAGATCCGCCGACAGATCGAGTCGGGAGCGGTGGCCTCCGAGGAACTCAAGCGGTCCCGGGCCATAAGCGAGGCGGTCGAATGGGTGGCGGTGGCTCTCGCGTACTTCATTGCCGGTGTCCTCGCGCTCGACCGGCTGGGCATCCCGCTCACCACCCTGGTGGCTCCGGCCACCGTGGTCGGCATCGGGCTCGGCTTCGGGGCCCAGCAGATGGTGGGCGATCTGCTGGCCGGGTTCTTCCTCTTCGCCGAGCACCAGTTCGCCTTCGGCGACGTCATCCGGTTGTCCGTGCCCGGGCAGACGGTCGGAATCACCGGCACGGTCGAAGAGCTCACGCTTCGGGTCACCAAGCTCAGGACGGCACAGGGCGAGCTGGTCGTGGTGCCCAACAGCGCGTTGCGTCAGGTCACCAACCTGTCGAAGGACTGGTCGCGGGCGGTCATCGACATCCCCGTTTCGGTGACCGAGGACCTGGAGCAGGTCACGACGCTGCTGAAGGACGTGGTCGGGGCCATGGCGGCGGACCCGCGGTGGAGCGACCTCCTGCTCGGGGCACCGGTGGTGGCCGGGGTGGAGACCATCGACGTGGGGTACGTGCAGCTCCGCTTGATCGCACGCACCCTCCCGGGACGCCAGTTCGAGGTGGCCCGGGAGATCCGACTGCGGGCGGCAACCGCACTGCGCACCGCGGGCATCAACTCGCCGTCGATGGGCGAGTCGGCCACCCAGGGGCAGCCGTGAGGGACCTCACCGCCGGTGAGGAGACCCCGGGTGGCGACGATCCGGCATCGAGGGAGCACGATGCGGACCGACCGACCCGTCTGCCCGGGGCGGTGGAGTCGACGCCCCGCAGCGCCCTGGTGGGGTTCATGTCGGTGCCGGTCCATCGGCTCGTGCCGATCCGCCGGTCCACCCTGCTGATGGCCGTGGCGTTCCTGGGCTTCGGGACCTGGTGCTACCTGTACCCACCCTCGTCCGTGGTGGTGGTTCCCCCGGGAGGGTCCGTGGTCATCCCGGGCGTCATTCCGGCGACTACCACGACCACCACGACCACTCTTCCGCCGACCACCACGACCACGACCACCACGTCGCCCTCCAGGTCGTCGAGCACCTCGACCACGGGGCCCGGCTCGGCATCGTCGACCACGACCACCACCACGGCGCCCGGCTCGGCATCGTCGACCACCACCACCAAGGTGCCCTCCGGCTCCACCACGACCACCTCGACCACCCCGGGCGGAACGGGCCAGACCACCACCACTCCCTGATCGGGTCGGGCCGGCCCGCCGCGGGGTCGTCCGCGACGGCGGGCGCCTCAGGGCGTCGTCGGCACCGGTGAGCTCGTCGTCGTGGTCGTCGTCGTCGTGGTGGACGGAGGGAGGAGCCTGTTGATGGCACGGGTCTCGTTGCGGTAGCTGGGTGCGGCCTTGAGCAGGGTCATCGCGTCGCCCACCACCATCCCCATCACGACCACCACGGCAAGGGCGATCGCCACCAGGTGTCGGGGGCGGCCCACGCTCAGGACCCCACCAGTGGCACCACGTCGCTTCCGAAGGCGGCGATCTGATCGCACAGCTCGCCCACACTGCGGGACGGGAACCGGACCTGCACCTGTCCGACCCCGGCGTCGGCAAAGGTGCGCAGGTACTCGGCCAGCACTTCAGGCGGCCCGGCCACCGTGCCCGGGGGCAGCCGGAGGCCCGAGGGAGGCGCGCCGACATGGAGGAACTCGGAGAGGCCGCCGATGTCGAGCGGCGCCCCGTTGCGGTAGTCGTCGCGCAGGCCCTTCAGCTCGGCCACGAGCTCCACATTGGGCCCGAGCGACTGCGGGAGCCAGCCGTCGGCGTAGCGGGCGGCCCGGCGGAGCGCGGCCGGGGAGGAGCCGCCGGCCCAGATGGGGGGTCGGGGAGTCTGGATCGGACGGGGCTTGAGCCCGAGTCCGCCGGCCTTCCACCTCGGGCCGGCCAGCTCGGGGAACTCCTCGGCCAGTCCCTTGGCCAGGCCGACGATGGCCTCGTCGGTGGCCGTTCCCCGATGGTCGAACTCGGGCCCCATCTGGTCGAACTCCTCGGCGACGTGGCCGGCCCCCACGCCGCAGATGACACGGCCACCCGACAGCACGTCGACCGTGGCGAACTCCTTGGCCGCCCGCAGCGGATGCCGCAGCGCGACCACGTAGATGTGGGACAGGAGCCGGATGTCGGTGGTGACCCCGGCCAGCCAGCCGAGAGTGGCGATGGTGTCGTACCAGGTGGTGCTCATGGCACCGGCCAGGCGGTCCGGGATGAAGGTGTGGTCGCAGACGCCGACGTAGAAGAAGCCGGCGGCCTCGCATGCCAGGGTGACCGCGGCCAGCTCGGCGGGCCCGGCCGCCAGCTCCCAGGGCTGGGCGTAGATGGTGGACTGCGACTGGACCGGGAGCTGCATGCCGAACACCGTGCGGTCGGCGGGCAACACGGTGACCACGTCCGCCGGCGGGGGGATCGGGCGGTTGCTCATCGGATCAGCGTACGCCCCGGCCCGACTCGGCCAACGACTCGGCCAACGACTCGGCCAGGGCGCCCTCGGTCCCGAACTCGGTGGCCAGGACCCGGGCCCGCTTGTAGGCCAGGTGGGCCGGAACCTCCCAGGTGAAGCCCATGCCACCGTGGACCTGGATGCACGATCGCCCGTTGGCGACGGCGGCCTCGTCGGCCAGCAGCTTGGCCCCTGCCACGGCCACCAGGGCGTCACCCACGTCGGGCTGGTCGACCGTGACGGCGGCGGCGTGGACGGCGCAGCGGGCCACTTCGGTGCGTACGGCCATGTCTGCGCACAGGTGCTTGATCGCCTGGAACCCCCCGATCGGGCGTCCGAACTGCCGCCGCTGTTTGGCGTACTCGACGGCCAGCTCCGTGGTCCACGCCGCCATCCCGATCTGGAGCGCAGCGGTGAGCACGGCGCCGTCCCGCCTCCACCAGGCGGCGATCTCCGGTCCGGCCACCGGGGTGCCCTCCGGCAGCTCCGGCACGACCCACACCGGCGTGAGCGGGTCCATCGGCCGCTTCAACCGGGTGGCGTCCAGTGAGGCGGGGTCCACCGAGGCGACCCCGGTGTCCGACAGGAGCAACAGGACGTCCAGGTCCCCCAGGTGCTCGATGATCACCGGGACCACGCCGGCCGCCTCCGGTCGGTCCGGGTCGGGACGTTCGACCAGGCCCGCCACCACCGAACCGTCGTCGGCCCCGTCGATCAACCCGGCGGCGAGGTGGGAGGCCACCAACGGGCCCGGCAGGAGGGCCCGACCCAGCTCCTCGAAGACCAGGGCGGCCTCGGCCAGCCCCAATCCCACGCCTCCGGCCTCCTCGGCCAGGCACAGGTTGAAGACGCCGGCGTCCCCGAGCTGCCGCCACCCGGCCCGGTCGACGACCCGTTCGGTCGATTCGGGCAGTCGCACCTGCTCGAGCGGGAACTGACCGGCGCACAGGCGCCGCACCCCCTCGGCCAGATCGGCCTGGAACTCGGTCAGTTCGAAGTCCATGTCCCGTCCCTACGTTCGCTGCCGGGTCGGTTCGCGCTCAGCGCCGTCAGTGGACACCGGCTCCTTGGGGAGACCGAGGATCCGCTCGCCGACGATGTTCCGCTGGATCTGCGAGGTGCCTGCGGCGATGGTCAGGGAGATCCCCCGGATCCAGTCCTCCACCATGGTCTCGGCCGGTAGCGGGCCCTCGAGGTCGAGGCCCTCGATGTCGTCGGCGGCGAGCCCGGCCCGTCCGAGCAGCGCCAACGAGAACTCACCGAGCCTCTGCCTCGTCTCGGAGTAGGCCAGCTTGAAGAAGGTGCCGCCCACTCCGGGGATGCCGGTCCGGGCGGCCTGGGAGACGTTGCGCTTGGTGAGTGCCCACAGGGCGTCGAGCTCGGCACGGAGGTGGCCGGCCTGGCGTCGGACTCCGGGGTCCGACCACGCCCCGGTCCGCTGCGCCAGGGCGACCGCGCTCGACAGCAGCTCGATGGCCTCGAGCAGGTCGCCGACGAAGGCCGTCCCGCGCTCGAAGCTCAAGGTCACCATGGTCACCCTCCACCCGTCGTTCTCCTCCCCGACGCGGTTGGCCACCGGCACCCGCACCTCGTCGAGGAAGATCTCCGCGAACTCGGTGGAACCGGCGATGGTGGTGAGCGGCCGGATCTCGACCCCCGGGGTGTCCATGGTCAGGATCAGCCACGAGATCCCGCGATGGCGGCTGTCGTCGGCCCCGGTCCGGACCAACAGCTCGCAGTAGTCGGCCACCTCGGCGTGGGAGGTCCAGATCTTCGAGCCGGTGACGACGTAGTCGTCGCCGTCCCGGACCCCCCGGGTGCGCAGGGACGCCAGGTCGCTGCCGGCGTCCGGTTCGGAGAACCCCTGGCACCACACCTCGTCACCCTGGAGGATGGGGGGCAGGAAACGACGCCGCTGCTCGGGGGTCCCCTCGGCGATGATGGTCGGGCCGGCGTGGAGCAGGCCCACGAAGTTGACGCCCACGTAGGGCGCCCGGGCCCGCTCGAGCTCCTCTTTGAAGATGAGCTCCTCGACGGGGGACGAGCCGCTACCGCCGCCTTCGACCGGCCAGTCGATGCCGGCGTAGCCGGCGTCGAACAGCAGGCGCTGCCAGTGGGTGTCGTAGGTTCGCCGCCCCGGCCAGTCGTGGGGAGACGGCTTGGGGGGCAGTCCGGGGAGGGTGGTCTCGAGCCAGCTGCGCAGCTCGCCTCGGAACGCCTGTTCCGCGTCGGTGTACCGCAGGTCCACGGAGGGCGCTCTACGTCCGGGGGATCACGTGACGTCCCTGCGGGGTCACGTGAAGTCGAGGCCGTAGAGCTTGATGGCGTTGCCCCGGAGGATCTTGTACCGCTCGTCGTCGGTGAGGTCCTTCATCTGCTTTTCGGCGATCTGGCGGGTGTGGGGCCAGGTGGAGTCCGAGTGGGGGTAGTCCGACTCGTAGGTGATGTTGTCCACGCCGATCTCGTGGACCGACCGGAGGCCGTGGGCGTCGTCGAAGAAGCACCCGTAGATCTGCCGGTGGAAGTAGGTGGACGGCGGCTCGGGGACGATGTCCGCCACGCCGCCCCATCCCCGGTTCTCCTCCCAGACCTTGTCGGCCCGCTCGAGGATGTAGGGGATCCACCCGATCTGCCCCTCGGCGTAGGCCAGCTTCAGCTCGGGGAAGCGGACCAGCACTCCCGAGAACATGAAGTCGACCATGGAGAAGGTGGCATTGGTGTGGGTCAGCGTCGACCCGACGGCCGGTGGCGCGTCCGCCGACGTGGACGGCATCTTCGAGGACGAGCCGATGTGCATGTTGACCACCGTGCCCGTCTCGGCGCAGGCCCGGAAGAAGGGATCCCAGTAGTGACCCGGATCGTGCACCGAGGGCAGCCCGAGGAACGGCGGGATCTCGCTGAAGCACACGGCGCGCACGCCCCGCGCCGCGTTGCGCCGGACCTCCTCGGCGGCCAGCTCGGCGTCCCACAGTGGAACGATGATGAGGGGGATCAGCCTGCCCTTGGCCTCGGGCCCGCACCACTCCTCGACCATCCAGTCGTTGTAGGCCTTGACGCACAGCAGGCCGAGCTCCTTGTCCTCGGCCTCGGTGAAGGTCTGGCCGCAGAACCGAGGGAAGGTGGGAAAGCAGAGCGATGCCTCGAGGTGGTTGAGGTCCATGTCCTCGAGGCGGGGGGGGACCAGGTACGAGCCCGGACGCATGTCCTCGTAGGTGATGCCGCGCATGGTGACCTCGTCGCGGGGCACGCCCACCGCGGAATCGACCCTGAGCAGCGGACGCTTCAGGTCTTCGTAGTACCACCAGTCGGTGGGCACTCCCTCCGAGCCCGGCTTGACCGTGAGCTTGCCGCCGATGAACGTGATCTCGCCCATCGGTGCCCGGACCACCCGTGGGCCGATCTCGTGGTACTTCTTCGGGAGGCGGTCCACCCAGACGTTGGCGGGCTCGACGACGTGGTCGTCGACGGAGATGATCATCGGCAGGTCGGCCATGGGGCGAGTGTACCCCTCGTTCTGACGGTGTGTCAGGTGAGGCGGGCGCCGCCGCTCACACCATGGCGACGCCACCGTTGGGTCGGATCACCTGGCCTGTCATGAAGCGGGAGGCGTCGGAGGCCAGGTAGAGGACGGCAGCGGCGATGTCCTCGGGCTCCCCGATCTTCCGCAAGGGGGTGAACCTGCGCATGGGCCCGATCACCGCCTCCTGCAACTCCTCGTCGACCGTTCCGTCGGGCCGTACGAAGTAGCGCCCGGTCATGGCGGTGAGCACGAACCCCGGGGCCACCGCGTTGACCCGCACCCCCAACTTCCCGATCTCCACGGCCAGCGATTTGGTCATCTGCACGACGCCGGCCTTGCAGATGGCGTAGGTCGCGATGTTGGGGCTGGGAGCGTCGGCGGCTGCCGACGAGGTGTTGATGATGCTGCCCCCCTCGGCCTGGGTGACCATGACCCGGCCTGCGGCCTGGCAGCCGAAGAACACACCCTTGAGGTTCACCGACAGGATCCGGTCGAGGTCCTCCTCGCCGGCTTCGAGGAACGGTCCCTCGACCATGATGCCGGCGATGTTGCACCAGATGTGGATGCCGCCCCGCTCGGCGGCGACCCGCTCGGCGAGGGCATCGACGCCGCTTCTGTCCGAGACGTCGAGGGTCACCCCTTCGCCGGTGCCGCCGGCGGCCGCGATCTGCCGGGCGGTCGCCGCCGCGCCCTCCTCGTTGATGTCCGCACACACGACTGCAGCCCCGGCCCCGGCCAGCGCCAGGGCACTCGCCCTGCCGATGCCACTGCCCGCCCCGGTGACCACGGCGACCTTGCCGTCGACACGGAACGATTCGATGAGCGTGGTGGCTTCCATGGCGGGTCCCTGACCTTTCCGATGCGACTCCGATGCGGACATCGCGGTACCGGCGGCCGTGTGTGGCGGGCGACGGGCCGGATGACCCGAACAGTAGGCCAGCGCGCCGATCGGCCGATGCGTGCGGGAATCACGACGCAGAGGAGGTGCCCGCCCAACCCGCCCCCAGGGCGCTGCCCACGCCGCCGCCCTCGTCGTCGATCGGCGCGCCGGGCCCGGAGGTCATGATGTCCCCCACACCGGGGAGCTGGTCTCCCCCAACCGGCCGCATCGTCGCGGCGATGGCCCTTGTCACCGCCGAGGCAATCCGCTTGTGGCCTTCGTCGCCAGGGTGGATCCCATCGGGGAGGTGCTCATCGCCGACGATCCCCTCGCCCGCCACCAGGGACAGCGCCGTGTCGCCGGACATGATCCGGCTGCGGGTCACCGACTCGATGGTGTGCCGGATGTCGGCGAGTGAGGCGCCGAGTTTGTTGGGCACCTGCTCGGCATCGGGGCGGCGGACCGGGCTGAGGATCACCACCGGCGTGGTCGGATGGCCCAGGCGTATCACGTCGAGGAACCCGTGGAGATTGGCGGCGACCATGGCGGTACTGTGCGGGGTGCGGCTCCAGCAGCTTGCGCCATAGGCGACGGTGACGACCTCGGCCGTCAGCCCGGCGATGTGCTCGGCCGAGGGGATCTCCCCGCAACCGGCGACGGCGTAGCCGAGGTTGACTACGTCGAGGCCGGCCTTTCGGGCCGTGATGGCCGCCCAGGTGTGGGACGGCCCGGAGGCGACCCACCCCTGGGTGCCGGAGTCGCCGTAGGCGATCCAGCGGGGCAGTGCCGGTGCCGGGACGATCTCGCCCCTCACCGCGGTGAGCGACAGGATCAGTGGATGCATCCCCTCCGGGAGGTAGATGACCGCCGGCTTGTCGGGTGGGTCGGTGCCGAGGGACAGGCGGATCAGCCCGTCGCCGAGCACCGCCTCCTCCTCGCACACCTTCCGGCCGTTGCGCCACACGGAGAAGACGATGCCCGCCCCGTCGCCCCGGTAGCCGAGGTCGCCCGACGTGGTGCGGTAGGCGATGTCGATGGCCCGGGCATCGCCTACCAGCTCGATGCGCACGCCCGCCGGCACGGTGGCCGCGTGCCACAGATCGGACGCGAGCCTGGACGTGTCGGTGGGATCGGCTCGCGGGTAGGGAACCTCGCCTGCGGCCGGATAGGGGGCTCCCCGGATGAACGCCTCGGGTTGGCTCGGACGTGGGGTCACGGCGAGTGTCGCTTCATCCGGCACTCCTGTCAGGGGTTGAATACCACTCTCCGTAGTGGCGTGACCACAATACCACTCATCATGAGATTGGCCACCTGGATCCTCGGATGGCCGGACCGGCCGGTGGGGTCGGCCGCCGCCTGGCCGAACGGAGAGGTCCGCCAGCACGTCTTCGGGTGGGCGCACGACAAAAGTAACAGTTGAACAGGGAGTTCGAGATTGTCACGAAAAGTTCTCGCCATGGCCTTCCCCAAGCGCCGCTTGAGTGCGTACCATGGTCCGGCGTGCCGGTTCTCCGGGCGATCAGGACGTCCACTACATGACGGAGAGTGGTATTCCAGCTGTGTCGGAGCGGAGGTTTCAGATGACTCGACGAACGGTCGGCCGGACCGGCGTGCGCGCCCCGGTACTGCTGGCGCTGTTGGTGATGATCTCGATCGGAGTGCTGGTGGCGCCGGGTACGGCCCGTGCCGCCACCATCGGCCACAGCGTCGGCCCCCACGTGTACCAGGGCGGGGGGGTGATCGGGTTCGGCGACGCGGCTGACCCCGCGGTCCCCGCCGCGCTGCCTTCGGTGATGGTGGCCATGGCGGTCAACCCGGCGTCGACTCCAACGAATGAGGGCTACTGGCTGGCGGGTGCAGACGGGAGCGTCTATCCGGAGGGCAATGCCGCGTCGTACGGATCGCTGACCTCGGTGAGCCTGCAGGCGCCGATTGTCGGGATGGCGTCGACTCCCGACGGCAAGGGCTACTGGCTGACTGCCATCGACGGAGGGGTCTTCGCCTTCGGGGACGCAGCGTTCTACGGCTCGATGGGCGGGGCCCCCCTCAACCAACCCGTCGTCGGGATGGCGCCGACTCGCGACGGCAGGGGCTACTGGCTGGTCGCCGCCGACGGCGGCATCTTCTCCTTCGGTGACGCCGCGTTCCACGGCTCGATGGGCGGGACCCCCCTCAACGCGCCAGTGACCGGGATGGCGGCGACGGGCGACGGCAACGGGTACTGGCTGGTCGCGTCCGACGGCGGAATGTTCGCCTTCGGCGATGCGCCCTTCTACGGCTCGATGGGCGGGCAGCCGCTCAACGACCCGGTCGTGGCAATGGTGGCGACCCCGTCGGGCGGCGGCTACCTGCTGGTGGCCACGGACGGAGGTATCTTCCGGTTCGGCAGTGCCCCGTTCTACGGCTCGCTGGGGGCCGGCTACGGCGGCAATCCGGCAGACGTCCCACCCGTGGCCGGCATCGCGTTCACCCCCGATGCACTCGGGTACTGGCTGCTCGAACCCGACGGATGGTCCTACTCGTTCTCCAACCCGCCGGACCCCTCGCCCTCGGGTACGGCGGCGGCCATCGTGTCCATCGCCAACAGCCAGGTGAACAGCGACCCGGACCGCGGGAACTTCTGCAACCCCTACGGGCCCTGCGAGGCGTGGTGCGCCCTGTTCGCCACCTGGGTGTGGCAGCAGGCCGGCATCCCCATCCCCTCGTACCCCTTCACCGGCAACATCTACGACTGGGCCGCGGCCCACGGGCAGGTCCTTCCACCCACCGCCAGGCCGCTGCCGGGCGATGCCGTCCTGTACGGGACCGGGCCGTCCTCCACCTCCACGTCCCTCCACGTCGGGCTGGTCGTGCAGACCTGGCCGGATGGCGCCATCGTCACCATCGAGGGGGATGCCGGGCCGGCACCGACCGGCTCACTGGCGGTGATCATCAACGGGCCCTACCTGCCCTCGCGATCGGCGATCTACAACGGGATGCCGATCTACGCCTTCGCCCAGCCCTGATCCGGCCGGACCGGGTGGGGTGATCGGCCATGCGGGTGTTGATGCCGTTGCCGGATCGTGACTTCGACACCACCGAGGTAGCGGTGCCGTGGAAACTGCTCACGGAGTCGGGGCACACCGTCACGTTCGCCACGGAGGAGGGCGCCCGGGCGCCCGCATGTGACCCGCGCCTCTTGGACGGGGTGATCTTCGGCCGCCTCGGGGCCGAGCCGGAGCCGATCGAGTTCTACCGCGCGCTGGCCGGATCACCCGAGTTCGTCGAACCGATCAGCTGGCGTTCCACGGATGTCGGCGCCTTCGACGGACTGCTGCTGCCCGGTGGGCACGCGCCGGGGATGCGCCAGTACCTCGGGTCATCGGAGCTGCAGCGCCAGGTGGCCGCCTTCTGGTCTCTGGGCCGTCCGGTGGGTGCGATCTGCCACGGGGTGCTCGTGCTCGCCCGCAGCGAGGATCCCGAGACGGGACGAAGCGTTCTGGCGGACCGGCGGACGACCTGCCTGCCCAAGTACATGGAGCGGGGCGGGTACGTGGCCACGGCATGGCGGCTCGGGCGGTACTACCGCACCTATCCGGCCTACGTCGAGGACGAGGTCCGCTCCGTGCTCGACGACCCGGGCCGACTCGAGATCGGGCCCCGGACAGTGCGGCGGGGGACCCGCACCGATGACCGGCACGCCTTCGTCGTCGAGGACCGCAACTATGTTTCCGCCCGCTGGCCCGGGGACAGCTACCTGTTCGCCCGGCGGTTCGAGACCCTCCTGGCCGGGGCCTGATCGCAGCTTCCGGGGCGGGTCGCTCACGAGGAAGCCAGCAGGGAGGCGAGCACCCGCCGGCGGTGCTCGGCCGCCGAGCCCCACGCCTCGGACAGCGCCCAGGCCCGCTTGAGGAAGAGGTGCAGGTCGCACTCCCAGGTGTAGCCGATGGCGCCGTGGACCTGCAGCGACACCCGGGCCGCCTCCGAGGCAGCGTCGGAGGCGCACGCCTTGGCCGCCGACGCTGACCTCGACGCATCCGGCGCGCCCAGGTCGAGCGCCCATGCCGCGCCGTAGACCAGGGGACGCGCGAACTCCAGCTTCACCTGTGCGCCGGCCAACAGGTGCTTGACCGCCTGAAAGGCGCCGATCGGCCTGCCGAACTGCTTGCGCTCCTTGGCGTAGTCGGCAGCCATGACGATCATCCGGTCGGTCACCCCGAGCAGCTCGGCCGCGGTCGCCACCGCGGCCCGGTCCGAGGTGGAGCGGATGGTCGATGCGGCCCGCGACCCCGAGGCCAGCCGGGTTTCGGCAGTGGGCTCCCAGGTGACCGCACCCAGCCGCCGGGTCGGGTCGAGGGAGGTGATCGGCGTGACCTCGGCGGCGCCCGCTTCCACGACGTGGACCTCCGGGCCGCCCTCCGGCCCCGGAGTGGTGAGCACCAACAGGTCAGCCCCGACGGCCCCGGCGACGGGTGCCGGGGACCCTGGCGGCGGGCCCACGGCGGCGGCGATCGAACCGGCGGCGATCTCCTCCAGCCACGAACGCACGCGGGTGGCGCCAGCGGGCCCGGCGCCCTCGAGGTCGCCCAGCAGCGGTGCCGCCAGAGCGGACGTGGCCACCAGCGGCTCGGGGAGGGCCACCCGGCCGGCCTCTTCGAGGAGCAGCACCAGGTCGAGGAGGCCGAGCCCCAGCCCGCCGTAGGTTTCGGGCACCGACAGGCCGACCACGCCGAGCTCGGCCAACGTGGCCCAGCGGGCCGTGCGTGCCGCGGGGGCGGCGAAAGCGGCGCGCAGGTCGTCGGTGGTGCACTCCCTGGCCAGTACCTGGCGCACCGTGTCCCGGAACTCGATCTGCTGACCGGTGAATGCGAAGTGCACGGCCGTCCCGCCGGTCCTCAGCCGCGGGGCAGCCCGAGCATGCGCTCGGCCACCACGTTGCGTTGGATCTCGTTGGTGCCGGCGTAGATGGGACCGGCCAGCGCGAAGAGGTACCCGTCGAGCCACGGCGCGTCGGCCCCCCCGCCGTGCAGCTCGGCTGCGGGGCCCAGCAGGGCCAGGGCCGCCCGGTGGATGGCGAGGTCCGTCTCCGACCAGTGGATCTTGTTGGCACTGGCCTCGGATCCCACCGATCCCCCGTCCAGCACCCGGGTGGCGGTCCACAGCGTGTGGAGCCGGTAGGCCTCGGCGTCGATCCAGGCCTGGGCCACGGCGTCGGCGGTGAGCACCGCCCGCTCCGGGTCGAGCGCGAGTCGTCTTGCATAGAGCGCCACCAGTCGGGCAACGGCCTCGCTGTAGCGCGCCGGGCTGCGGAGGCTGAGGCCGCGTTCGGAACCGGCGGTGGCCATGGCCACGTTCCATCCCCGCCCCACGCCTCCGAGGACCAGGGAGTCGGGGACGAACACCTCTTCGAAGAAGAGCTCCGCGAATCCGGTCTCCCCGTCGATCTGGGGGATGGGCCGCACGGTGACCCCCGGGGAGTCCATCTCGACTAGGAAGTAGGTGAGTCCCTGATGGCGCTCCGCCTCGGGGTCGGTCCGGAACAGGCCGAAGCACCACTCGGCGAACGCCCCACGCGAGGCCCACGTCTTCTGTCCGGTCAACACCCAGCCGTCGTCGGATTCCGCCCGCCCGGCCCGGCTGCGGATGCCGGCCAGGTCGCTGCCGGCATCCGGTTCGGACCAGCCCTGGCACCAGATCTCCTCGCCCGAGGCCATCGGCGGGAGGAACCTGGCCTTCTGCTCGTCGGTCCCGAACTCGAACAGGGTGGGCGCCAACAGGAAGATCCCGTTCTGGCTGACCCGCAGGGGGGCCTGGGCCCGCCAGTACTCCTCCTCGAAGATCAGCCATTCGAGGATGCCCACTCCGCGACCGCCGTACTCCTCGGGCCACGACACCACCGACCACCGATCGGCGAACATGGTCCGCTCCCACGCCCGGTGGGCCTCGAACCCCTCGGCGGTGTCGAGGGACGGAAGAGAATGTGGCGAAGGTGCGTGGGCGGACAACCACGAACGCGCCTCCTCGCGGAACGCCTCCTGGGCGTCGGTGTAGCGCAGGTCCATCGGAGTGTCCATGGTCGGGTCCATCGGCTCGAGGGTGTCCGGGGAAATCTGACACACCACCAGATTTCCGGCAACCACGGCCAATAGGTCACAATGGCGGGATGCCCAACGCCGTGATCGTCGACGTGGTTCGCACCCCGGTGGGAAAGAAGAACGGCCGGCTGTCGGGCTGGCACGCCGTCGACCTTGCGGCTCAACCGCTCCGGTCGCTGATCGAACGGAACGACCTCGACCCGGCCCTGGTGGAGGACGTGATCTACGGGTGCACCATGACGGTGGGGGAGCAGGCGATGAACATCGGACGCAACGCCGCCCTTGCCGCCGGCTTTCCCGACACCGTGCCCGGGACGACAGTCGACCGGCAGTGCGGCTCGGCCCAGCAGGCGGTCCACTTCGCCGCCCAGGCGGTCATGTCGGGGGCGATGGACATTGTCATCGGCGGCGGTGTCGAAGCCATGAGCCGGGTGCCCATCGGGTCCACCACGGAGCCCGGTCCCGGCGAGGCCTACGGCCCCACGGTGCAGGCCCGGTTCGACCTCATCCACCAGGGACTGTGCGCAGAGGAGATTGCCCGCCGCTGGGGGATCGGCCGCCAGGAGATGGACCGGTTCGCCCTCCGCTCCCACGAGCGGGCAGCTACCGCCATCGCCGAGGGCCGGTTCGACAATGAGATCGTTCCGCTGGCCACCCGGCGTGCGCGCCTCGAGGACAGGGTGGCGGTGGCCGGCAGTGACGAGGGCGACCCTGCCGGCGAGGGCATGCTGTCCTTCGACGAAGGAGTCCGGGCCGACTCCACCTACGAGAAGCTGGCGTCGTTGGCGCCGTGCTTCGTGGAGGACGGCCTGGTGACGGCGGCCACCTCCTCGCAGATCTCCGACGGTGCGGCAGCCGTGCTGATCATGTCCGAGGAGCGGGCCGGGCAACTCGGGCTGCGACCCCGGGCCCGGTTCCACACCTTCGCGGTGGCGGCCGACGACCCGGTGATCATGCTCACCGCCCCGATCCCCGCCACCACCCGCGTACTCGAGAAGTCGAAGCTCTCCCTCGACGACATCGGTGTGGTCGAGATCAACGAGGCGTTCGCCTCGGTGGTGCTGGCGTGGGAGAAGGAGCACCATCCCGACATGGGCAGGGTCAACGTCAACGGCGGCGCCATAGCAATCGGGCACCCCACCGGCGGGTCGGGAGCGCGGCTGATGGCCACACTGCTCAACGAGATGGAGCGGGTCGGGGCCCGCTACGGGCTCCAGACCATGTGCGAGGGCGGGGGCCAGGCCAACGCCACCATCATCGAGCGGCTGGGGTAGGTCGGCCGGGCTCGGCGCGCAGTGGGGATCCCTACTCGGGGTCCGACTGCGGGCTCGTTGCCGCCCGCTTCTTGAAGTCGACGTGGTCAGCACGGGTCGGGCGTGACATCAGGTACCCCTGGTAGAGGTCGCAGCCGAGCTCGGCGACCCGCTGCAGTTGGATCGGCGTCTCGACGCCCTCGGCCAGCACGACGAGGTCGAGGGCCTTGGAGAGCTGCACGATGGCGGCGACGATCGCCTCGTCGGTCTCGAGGATGCCCAGGCCGTCCACGAAGGACTTGTCGATCTTGAGGATCTTGACGGGCAGGTTCTTGAGCCGGGCGAGGGACGACGTGCCGGTGCCGAAGTCGTCGATGGCCAGTCCGACGCCCATCCCGTGGATACCGCCGAGCGTGGCGATGGTTGCCGACGTCTCGCTCATCAGCATGCTCTCGGTGACTTCGAGCACGAGGGCCTCGGGCGGCAGGCCCGAGTCGGCCAGCGCCGCGGCGATGGTGTTCAGCAGGTCGGCGTCGTTCAGCTGGTGGGCGGAGAGGTTGACGGTGACGTAGGCATCCTCCGCACCGGGCAGTTCCCGTCGCCACTTGGCCATGGTCTGGCAGGCCTCGCGCAGGACCCAACGGCCGAGCGAGAAGATGAGGTCGGTCTCCTCGGCGAAGGGGATGAACTCCATCGGGCCCAGCAGCCCACGGGACGGGTGGTGCCAACGGACCAGTGCCTCCATCGCCACGATGCGGTCGTCGGCCACCGAGGCGATCGGCTGGTAGTGGACTGCCAACTCGTTGTGGTCGATCGAATGGCGAAGATCGTCGTAGATCTCGAGTCGGGCCACCGACTTGGCCCGGAGTGACTCGTCGAACACCTCGACCCTCGAGCGCCCCTTGTTCTTGGCCTGGAACATGGCCACGTCGGCCTGCTGCAGGATGTCCTGGGCGGTCTGCCGTCCCCGCATCACGAAGGAGACGCCCACGCTGCAGGTCACCACCACGCTCCGCCCGGTGGAGAGCTGGACGGGCCCGGCCAGCAGCCTCGAGTACTCGGTGGCCAGGCTGACGGCCACCTGGACGTCGTGGATGTTGCGGCACAACACGACGAACTCGTCTCCCGAGAACCGGCTGACGACATCGCCGCCCCGCACCGCCGACTTGAACCGTTGGGCCAGAGTGAGCAGCACCTCGTCTCCACTGGCGTGGCCGAACGAGTCGTTGACCAGCTTGAAGCGGTCGAGGTCGATGAAGAGCACCGCCAGATTGGTCTCCCGCTGCATCGAAATGAGCAGTTCCCGTTCGAGCTCGTCGCTGAACAGCGACCGATTGCCCAGCCCGGTCAGCGAGTCGTGGTAGGCGAGCCAGCTGAGCTGGGCCTCGGCCGCTTTGCGGTCGGTGACGTCGGTGAAGGAGCAGACCACCATGGGGGAGTCGTCCTGGCCGGAGCCGGACAGGAGCCGCGAGCTGAGCGACAACCACTGCCGCCGCCCGTTCCCGTCGGTGACCCCGATGATCACGTCGTCCAGCGACTCGTTGGTGGCCAGCGTGTGCTCGTGGGGGAACATGTCGGCGGACAGCGGCTGCCCGTCCGCATTGATGGCGATCGACGACCCCGTGAAGATCTGGTGGCCGCTAGCGGATTCGAGGCGATCGCCGAGGATCCGGGTGGCGGCCTCATTGAGTGCGGAGATGTTCCCCGACTCGTCGAAGAGCACGATCCCTTCGCTCAGCGAGGCCACGACCGCCTCGTACCGCTCTTCGGCCGCCCGGCGGCCGGCCTCGGCCTGGCGGGCGTCGGTGAGCTCGGTGCACACGACGACCCAGCCTGAGGGCTGGGTGTCGTCGTCGATCAGTGGGTCGATCGAGACGAGGACGTCGACCTCGGAGCCGTCCTTGCGGTGGTGGGTCCGCTGGCCCCGCTCGAGGACGGCGGCGCTGTCGGTCCGGTTGGCGGTGACGACGGCCCCGATGGACAGGCCGGTCACTTCATCCTCACGCCAGCCGTAGATGGCCTGGGCGGCCTCGTTCCAGCTCTCGATCCTCCCGTTGGCGTCGATACCGATGATGGCGTCGGAGACGTGGGCGACCAGGCTGGCCCGGTAGCGGTTGGCCGCTTCGGCGGAGCGCCGCTCCGAGGTGTCACGGGCGATGACCTGGTAGGCGGGCTCGCCGTTCCAGCTGGTGCGGACGCTGGTGACCTCCATGACGGTGATGCTGCCGTCGAACGACATGATCCGCGCCTCGCCATGCTCGAAGAACTGACCGTCCTCCGTGAGCTGGGCCAGGCGTTCGGCCATCTCGGGGATGTCGTTGGGGTGGACGATCTCGGAGACGGGCATGCCGTAGTGCTCGGCCAGCGCCTGGCTGTAGTCCTTCTCCTCCGAGCCCGAGAACATCAGCTTCACCGCGGCGCGGTTGCCGTACACCAGCCGTCCGTTCTGGTGGACGCACACCACGTCGGGGGAGACCTCGGTCAGCAGCCGGTAGCGCTCCACCAGGTCGCCGAGCTCGCGCTCGAACTTCTGCTGGGCGGTGACGTCGATCACCACGCCGGTGTAGAAGTGCTGGATCCGGCCGACGCGGTCTCCGGGATCGTCGTCGGGGATGGCCAGCGGCGAGGCCCGGACCACCACGAGGTGGTCGGTCCCGTCGGGGCAGGTCACCACCATGTGGAGGTCGAACTCGGCAAAGGGCGTACCGGCGCGGATGGGAGCCAGGATGGGAGCCAGGATGGACTCGCCGACCTCGGTGACGTCCCCGAACTCCAACCGGGTGACGGAAGGCTCGCTGGGCCCGCCGGCCTCCGCGGAGCGGACATCGTCCGTCGCGCCCATGAGGGATCCGCGGTGCACGCTGAAGCCGCGTATGCCGGGTGCGAAGCCGAACAGCTCCTCGATCGGGTACGACCAGTAGACCGCATCGTATTGGCTGTCGTACACCCAGGTGACGGTCTGGAGTCCCTCGCTGGTGAGGTCGACCTCCTGGGACAGCTCGAAGGCGTGGTCGCCGAAGACCGAATCGCCACGCTCGACCCGATCGAACGACACCGCGTGCCTTCGACCGCCGTAGCTGCTTGCCGTGGCCATAGGCCCTAGATATCGGCCAATTAGCTGCCGGGCTTTAGCGCCGGCCTGCAACGGGCCCCGGCTCAGTTTTCAGGCTCTCCGAGGACGATTACCGAGTTGTAACCGCCCATGCCGATGGACGACTTCACCATCAGACCGGGCAGGCGTGGCGTGAGCCCGTTGAGCAGCCGCGGATGGCCCGGGGCCACCTGGGGCGGCGACGGGATGAACCCGGTCTGAAAGGCGTAGATCGTGGCCAGGATCTCCACGGCGGATGCCGCAGCCTGGCAGTGCCCGACCAGCGGCTTGATCGAGAAGATGCCGCGTGCCTGAGGGAACAGTTCGTCGAGCACCCGGGCCTCGGCCGCATCGCACTGGGCGGTGCCCGGACCGTGGGCGTTCAGGTAGGCCACCTCCGGCGGGTCGGCGCCCGATGCGGTCAGCGCCTCGCGGAAGCAGCGGAACACCTCGTGCAGGTCGGGCGCCATCGCCACTGCGTTGTACCCGTCCATGGTCATCGCACCGCCGAGGACCGAGGCATAGGCACCGCGGTCGTCGTTCGAGAGGACCATGGCCACTGCCGCCTCGCCCCCGACGAAGCCGCGGCTGCCCTCCTGGAAGGGCCGGCAGGCATCGAACGGTGGGGAGTCGATCACAGCCACGCCCACGTCGGCGAAGCCACGGAGGTTCTCGGCCAGCCCGGACAGGTCGGTGGCGAGCAGGATCACATCGGAGGCGATGCCGGAGTCGAGCCACGACTTGGCGGTGATCACCCCGGCGTTGCCGGAGGCACACATGGCCGACACCGACATGGCCGGGCCGTGGAAGTCGTTCTCCTTCATGAGCATGCAGATGACCGTGGAGGGCATCATGTTGACCCACTGGCGGGCGCGTACGCGTTTGGCTGTCGACCGGTGGAACTCGCTCCACATCTCCACGTCTCCGAGGACCAGGCTGTGGATCACCCCGACCACAGGGCCCGGCTTCCATCCCCGTTCGAGGGCGTCGGTGATCGCTTCACGGGCGGCGAAGCGGAGCGCCTGCATGAAGCGGCTCGGGCCGTCACGTCGGTCGCCTTCCGCGGAGATGGTGGAGATGTAGGCATAGCCGCCGTCGACGAAGTCCTCGGGGACCTCGGTGCGCTTCACCGCGCTCTCCCCGAGCAGAAAGCCGTCCCACATGTGCTTGGTGCCCCATCCGTAACCGGTAACCGCCCCAACGCCGGTGATGCTCATGGGCGTATCGCGGCCGGCTTTGGGGGTTGGCGAGTCAGATGACGATGACCGGACTGCGTCAGACATCAGACCTCCTCGAGGTCACGTTGCCCGGGAATTCCCCCACCTTGTGGGCGGGTAATCAGTAATTCCGGGCTTGGGTTGGCAGGCTCTTTGGCTGTAATTCTTGGCAATCGCTTAGTGATGCTTATTGGCTGGTCTGGCCCTGACCGCTTGTCGAGCGGGTCACCAGTATCGCTCACTCCCATGCCGGGCACAATGGCGGAGTGCATTTTTTCAATCGGCGATTGTCATTGACAGCCGGCCGGACAAATCATTGGCGTTGGACGGACGCCGGCAGCCGGTCGGGCGAGCCTCCGGGTGGACGGCGCCCTCAGGCCTCGGATGCCGCCCCGAACCGATCGAGCACTCCCGTCGCCTCGCTGATGATCCGTTCGATCAACTGCGCGACGGTGGGGAGCTCGCCGATCTCCCCCACGACCTGACCGGTCGGCAGAACGCCCGCGTCGGTGCGGCCGTCGACGAGCGCGGCCTTGGTCATCATCGGCGCATTGGCGGCCATCATCACCTGTGGCCACGAGAGGTCGTTGCCCCGCTTCATGGCCCGCCCCTCCTTCACCAGGGCGACCAGCGTCGTGTCCGACTGGCGGCGGAAGGCGTGGGCATTGGCCAGCGCCCGCGGCATGTTGCGCAGCCAGCTCGACCTCTCGAGGTGGTCGACCAGCTCGGTGCGGATGACCCGTTGGGGAGCGCCATCGACCGCAGTGGAGACCACCGTGCCGGTGACGGGCGTCTGGAGGTAGACCCTCTTCACCTCGTCGGGGACGCGACTCTCCTGGGTGAGGAGGAAACGAGTGCCCATGGCGATCCCCACGGCCCCGTAGGCCAGCGCCGCCACCAGCCCCCGCCCGTCGAAGAACCCCCCGGCGGCCACCACGGCAACCGTGTCGCCCACTGCGTCGACGACGCCCGGCGTGAGCAGCGAGGTGGGCACCGAGCCGGTGTGCCCGCCGCCCTCGCCCCCTTGGGCGATGACCGCATCGACGCCCCACCCCGCCACCTTCTCTGCATGGCGCCGGGCCCCGATGGTCGGCATCACCACCAGGCCGGCGTCACGGCACCGGGCGATGAGATCGGGGCTCGGGGCCTGGGCGAAGCTGGCCACCTTCACCCCGTTGTCGAACATCAGCGCCACCCGGTCCCTGACGTCGGCGACGTCGGTCCGCAGGTTGACGCCGAACGGGCGGTCGGTGCGCGAGCGCACCTCCGCGATGGCGGCGGCCAGCTCGGGACAGGTCATGGTGGCCGAGGCCAGGATGCCCAGTCCGCCGGCTTCGGCGGTGGCGGCAACCAGGCGCGGACCGGCCACCCACCCCATGCCGGTCTGGACGATCGGATAGCGGACGCCGACCAGATCACAGAAGCGGGTCTGCAGGGCGGGGTGCGCCCTCGGGCCGTGGGCCGACCCCGGCAGACCGCCCGGACGGCACGCGCTCATCCCCGCACCTCCCGGTCGCGGAGCCCCCGGGGGTCGATAACGGTGCGGATCAAATCCAACTCGGCCGGGGTCGGCGTGCGGGTGTGCGGTACGTCGGGGGGCACCACCAACTCGAACCCGGTGGCCTCCACGACGTCGTCGACCGTGACCCCGGGATGGACGGATCGGATGCGCATCACCCGGTCGGGTGTTTCGAAGTCGAACACGCCGAGGTTGGAGACTACGCGGCGGATCTCGTGGTAGCGGCCGGCCGCCGGGCCCGCCGCTGCCGCCCGGGCGTAGCCCACACCCGACACCACGTCGACCTGTTCGACGAACGACCGGGTCGAATGGTTCGGCACCCAGTAGCTGGTCGAATGGTTGACGGTGTTGCCGGGGGCGCCCCGCACGCCCACCAGTTGGACCTTGGGACGTGCCCAGTCACCGATGGCGCTGATGTTCTGATTACCCGTGCGGTCGATCTGGGAGGCCATCATGATGAGGTTGCGGCGACCCGACCACACGACGTCGAACACCTTCCGGTAGGGCATATGCGACTCGAGGACCAGGCTTGACGGAGGTGCGCCGAGGGCAGGGGTGCCGTTCACCAGCGCGGCGTCCCCGTCGGTGAGCACCAGGTCGGGGGCGAACGTCATCCGGGCCAGTCGGGCCCCCAGGGCCGGAGCCGTGCCGAATGCACTGGCCATCACTTCGCCGTCCCCCCGGAATACCTCGGCACAGGCAGTGGCGCAGAACTCCGCCCGGCTGACGCCGGGGGAGTCGGCAGCCGCCGGTGCCCCGATCACTTCGCACCTCCCATGGGCGACGCAGCGCGCTCCGCCGCCGCGGCCCGGGTGGCGGCCTGGTAGCCGGCTTCGTCCAAGGCCAGGTACCGCTCCTCAAAGGCGGACCACCCGTCGGGGTCGGAAGCCGCCGCCACATAGGCCCGTTGGAACTCCTCGTCGCGCGCGTAGTCCGGGACGCAGGCGGTGAAGTGGGCCCCACCCGGCGTCTCCACCACACCGTCGGTCAGCAGCCGGCTGATGCACATGGTCTGCAAGGGGCCCTCCGAGACGAACTGCTCGGTGTCGATGATCCGTTCGGTGGTGACGAAGCGGCGGTCGGCAGCCCCCAGGAACAGCTCGTCGAAGAAGGGATCGGGTCCGAGTATCTGGCCGGAGCCCGAGGAGTCGGCCCGGTTGACGTGGACGACCGCGGCGTCGAGATGCAGCGCCGGCATCGCCACCAACTCCTCGGCGTCCTCGTAGGGGGAGGTGACGGTCCGCAACGACGGGTTGACCCGCATGACGTCGGACCCGAGGCCGGCCCTGGTGGGCAGGAACGGCACCCGCTGGGACGCAGCGAGCAGGCCGAGGTAGAACATGCCCTCGTCGATCTCCATGGCCTCGACCGCACCCGTCTGGCGGGCCACCTTGAAGTGGGGGTCGGTGGGAATGGAGTCGAGGGTCACGAAGCCGAAGACCACCTTGGCCACCTTGCCGGCTGCGCACAGCAGACCGACGTCAGGCCCCCCGTAGGACACCACGGTCAGGTCGCTCAGATCGGACCGGAGGATGGCACGGACCGCGGCCATCGGCTTGCGCCGCGATCCCCAGCCACCGATGCCGATGGTCATCCCGCTGTGCAATTCGCCCGTCAGGTCTTCGAGCGACAGCCGTTTGTCAGCCATGAGCCGCCACCGCCCGGTGTGGGATGTCCATTGTCGGTCCGCTCCTTTGGTCCCTCTGCCTCTTGTCCGGTCGGCCCTGTGCCCGGTCGGCCTCGCGTGCCGACCGACGACGTGGCCTACCTCGTGGTGTCCGCGTCACGCTTCTCGACGAATGCGGCCCGCTGCTCGTCGGCCACGCCTGCCAAGTGGAGCTCGTAGGTGAACCCCTGTTCGAACCGGTAGCTGCTTTTCACGTCGACCGGGTCGATAGCGTTGAGCGACTCCTTCGCCCGCCGGATGATGGTGGGGCTCTTGGTGGCGATGTCCGCCGCCACCCCGTAGGCAGCGTCGACCAGCTGGTCGCGCGGGACGACGCGTAGTACCGAGCCGTAGTGGTGGAGCTCGGCCGCCGTTGCCGGCTGCGCCGTGTAGACCATCGAGCGCATCCGGTGCTGGGGGACGAGACGCGACAGATGGGTGGCCGCGCCGAGCGCACCGCGGTCGACCTCGGGAAGCCCGAACGTTGCGTCCTCGGACGCCACGACGATGTCGGCGTTGCCGGCGATGCCCACTCCGCCCCCGAGGCAGAACCCGTGCACGGCGGCGATGACGGGAACCTCACACTCGTAGACGGCTGCGAATGCCGCGTAGCAGCCGCGGTTGGCGCCGATCAGGGCCTGGTCGCCTACTGCCTGGATCTCCTTGATGTCCACGCCGGCGCAGAACCCGCGCCCTTCGGCCCGGACGATCACCACCCGGTTGTCCGGGACCCGACCGGCCGCGACGACCGCGTCGGCGAGTGCGAACCAGCCTGCGACGTCCAGGGCGTTGACGGGCGGATGGTCGATGACCACCTCGGCGATGCCTGGGAGCTTCTGGAGGGACGATATGGGCATGACCGGCTCCGGGAGGTTCGGAGGCGTGGGCCCGGGACCGTCTGCCGCCCGGGAGTCCCGGGGATCGCGGATGGGTACGCGGGCACGCGCTCAGCGTGATCTGATACAGCGTCAGGACAGTACCAGTCGAGGACAGGGGGAACGCTGTGGCCGCATCCGAGAGCACTGGCCGAACCGACGTGTTCGACGGCCGCGGCCGCGTGGTGGTGGTGACCGGGGGGGCCCGGGGCATCGGTCGCGGGATCGCGGAGGGCTTCCTGGCCACCGGCGCCGAGGTCGTGGTGTGTGGCCGGACCGACGTTCCCGAGAAGGGACTGCCGGCGGCGACCGATCCGGACGGGGGGTCGCGGCGGGCGGTCTTCGTTGCCGCCGACCTCCGCGACGCCGAGCAGGCTGCGTCGGTGATAGCGGCAGCTGTGGACCGTTTCGGACGGGTCGACACCCTGATCAACAACGCCGGCGGCTCGCCGCAGGCAGAGGCAGCGGTGGCCTCTCCGCGGTTTTCCGCCTCGATCGTGGCCCTCAACCTGCTGGCGCCCCTCTACTGTGCCCAGGCGGCCAACGCGGTCATGCAGGCCCAGGACGACGGTGGGACGATCGTCAACATCGCCTCGGTGAGCGGGCTTCGGCCTTCGCCGGGAACCGCCGCCTACGGGGCGGCCAAGGCGGGGCTCATCAACCTGACCCAGTCGCTGGCCATCGAATGGGCCCCCAAGGTCCGGGTGAACTGCCTGAGTGCCGGTCTGGTCGCCACCGAGGCCGCGAACGATCACTACGGGGGGCCCGACGGGATGGCCGAGGTGGCCGCCACCGTGCCCCTCGGGCGATTCGGCACGCCGGCGGACATGGCCGGCCTCTGCCTCTTTCTGGCGTCGCCGCTGGCCGGGTACGTGACAGGGGCCAACCTGGTGGCCCACGGCGGAGGGGAGCGGCCTGCTTTCCTGACCGCAGTCGAGCGGGCAACCGGGGGATCTCCCCGCGGGCAGCGGTGAGCTCCGCCTGCCCGTGGCGGGCCGCCACTCCTCCGCACCCGAGGGCGGCCGTCCGGGGCCCGTTCCGGCCGGTCGGGAGGCAAAATGCCTCAAGTGGGCGCCCGGGGCGTCCGATATTTCCGGTGTGATCCGTGAAATGCGAACCGTTCCCGAGCGGGGCGGTAGTTCCCCTGTCGACCCGGGGGTGGTCGGGCCGTGGTGACCGATACCGAGTCGACGTTCGCGCTGGTGGGTGCGCCCTATCTCGAGTACCTCCCGGTGGTCGACCTCTCCTCCGGTCGCCTGTTGGGCATGGAGGCGCTGGTCCGGTGGCTGCATCCCTCCCGAGGGCTCATCTCCCCCGATCAGCTGATTCCGGATGCAGAGGCCAGCGGTGACATCGTGCCGCTCACCCGGTGGGTGCTGATGGAGGCGTGCGAGCAGGCCCATCGGTGGTCATCGAGCATCCAGCTGGGGGTGAACTGCACGGTCGAGGGCCTGCGCCGGGGTGAGGTGTCCAAGGCGGTCGCCGCCGCCCTCGAGCAGACGGGATTCCGAAGCGGGCAACTCACCCTCGAGGTGACCGAGGACGCCATCGTGGACTCCTCGGCAGCTGCCGACCTGGGCGCGCTGTCGCAGATGGGCGTGCAGCTCTCGGTGGACGATGTCGGCACCAACTGGTCCTCGTTCGAGCCGTTCAAGAACCACTCGATCGGCACCGTGAAGATCGACGGCTCCTTCATCGCCGGGCTCGAGCCGGTACAGGGCATCAACCGCCTGGTGGTCGAGACGGTGATCCACATGGCGCACTCACTGGGCATGTCGGCCATCGTCGAGTGCGTGGAGACCTTGGGCCAGGTACAGATCGTGCGCGCTTTTGACGCGGACGCCGCGCAGGGGTTCTTCTTCGCCCCGCCGATGTCGAGCGACGACGCCGCCGCCTTCGCCGCCGGGCCGGAGATCCCGCAGTTCTCCCGCACCGAGGTCCGGACGCTGGTTGCGCCTTCGGACCACTCCATCGACCTCGGCTTCAGGACCGAGACGACGCCTGCCGGTTCGGTGGAGGACGAACCCAGCGACGTCGGTCCCGACGAGGTCGTGGGTGATGCGTGGACCGGGGCCATCGGGGGCAGCACTGCTTTCGGTGGTGCGTCCAGGGAGGATGGACACACACCAGGGGTGACGAACGGGAGACCCGCTCCGACACCCCCGGTGCGGGCGGCAGCCGCCGTGCCCGAAGACCCGCCCCGGGGCCGAGCGCCCCTCCCGCAGCCTGCCGAGGGCGGCGAGCAGAAGGCCTGACGACCGCCCCATTTCGGGTAGGAGTGGTCGCTTCTCGCAATTTGGCGATATACCTCTGGCCGTGAAACTCGCTGTTGTCAAAGAGTCGCGGCCGGGAGAGCATCGGGTGGCGATCGTGCCGGAAGTGGCCTCGAGACTGGCCAAGATCGGGGTCGACGTCGTGGTGGAGTCCGGGGCGGGGGCCGATGCCCGCTTCACCGACGAGGCCTTCCGCCAGGCGGGTGCCACCGTCGTACCCGATGCAGCCTCGGCGCTCAGCGGCGCCTCGGTCGTAGCCCGGGTCAACCCCCCCACGCCCGAGGAGGCGGCCGACCTGCCGCAGGGTGTCTCGGTGATCAGTTTCCTGCAGCCGGTGGCCTCGGCGGACACGGTGAGGGCGCTGGCTGCGAGGGGGGCCACTGTCTACAGCCTCGATCTCCTCCCGCGCATTAGTCGGGCGCAATCGATGGACGCGCTGTCGTCGCAGGCAACGGTGTCCGGCTACCGCGCCGGGCTCTCGGCTGCGGAGCATCTGGCCAAGTTCTTCCCGATGTTCATGACCGCGGCGGGCACCGTGCCGCCGGCCAAGGTGCTGGTGATGGGCGCCGGTGTTGCGGGCCTGCAGGCCATCGCCACGGCACGGCGGCTCGGGGCCGTGGTGCGCGCCTACGACGTGCGGGCGGCGGCGAAAGAAGAGGTGCAGAGTCTCGGAGCCAAATTCGTCGAGCTCGGACTCGAGACCCAGGAGGGTGCGGGAGGGTACGCCAAGGAGCAGTCGGCGGAGTACCTGGCCAGGCAGCAGGAGCTGCTGACCGCCGAGGTGGCTGCGGCCGATGTGGTCATCACCACCGCGCAGATCCCCGGGCGCAAGGCCCCGCTGCTGGTCACCGCAGCGATGGTGGAGGGTATGTCGGAAGGGTCGGTCATCATCGACATGGCGGCTGACTCCGGGGGCAACTGCGAGCTTTCGGTACCCGGCGAGGACGTGATGGTGAACGGGGTGACCGTCGTGGGGCTGTCCAATCCGCCGTCCTTGATGCCGACCCATGCCAGCTTCCTGTTCGCCCGGAACATCGCCAACCTCCTCGCGCTGCTGGTGAAGGACGGCGAGCTGGCTCCCGACTTCGACGACGAGATCGTGGCCGGCTCCTGCGTGGTGCGGGCCGGGACCGTGATGCACGCACCGACTGTCGAAGCGTTGGGGCTCAGCGTCCCGACCGCGCCACCGCCACCCGTCGCCCGATCGGGGCCGGATACGGCGGGCCCGGAGACGGACGTCAGCACCGAATCGAAGGAGGCGGGGTCATGAGCACCGGAATTCTCGAGTTTCTGACGATCTTCGTGCTGGCCGCATTCGTCGGGAACGAGGTCATCGGCCGGGTGCCGAGCATCCTGCACACCCCGCTCATGTCCGGGAGCAACGCCATCCACGGCATCATCCTGGTCGGCGCCATCCTCATCATGGGCGAGGCCCAGGGGACCGTGCAGATCACCTTAGCGTTCCTCGCGGTCATCCTGGCCACCCTCAACATCGTGGGCGGCTTCGTTGTCACCGACCGGATGCTGGAGATGTTCAAGGCCAAGCCGGCTGAGCGCGCCGCGAAGCCCGACAGCGGCGACGACTCCGGGGATGCTGCACCGGGTGGTGCCAAGTGACCCTGAACACCTGGATCGACCTGGCCTATCTGCTCGCCGCCATCGGGTTCATCCTGGCCCTCAAGGGGCTCAGCTCGCCCAAGCATGCCCGCAACGGCAACCTCCTCGCGGCCGCGGCCGCGGCGGTGGCCGTCGGCTTCACCTTTGCCTACCCGGAGGTGCGGGCCCACGCGTTGAACCTGGTGCTCACGCTGGTGGCCATGGTCGTGGGCGCGGCCATCGCCGTGCCGGCGGCCCGCCTGGTCAAGATGACGGCGATGCCGCAGATGGTGGCCATCTTCAACGGCGTGGGTGGCGGCGCCGCCGCTCTCGTCTCGATCGTGGTGTTCCTCATCGAGGCCCCGGGCAAACCGGCGGTGTACCGGATCGCCGAGGTGTTGTTCGGCGTTCTGGTCGGCTGCGTTTCGTTCGCGGGCAGCGCCATCGCCTTCGCCAAACTCCAGGAGCTGATGCCAGGCCGGCCCGTCACCTACCCGGCACAGCAGGTGATCAACGGCGTGGTCGGCGTGGTCATCGTCGGGCTGGCCATCGGCACGCTGGTCACCGGAAGCGTGCCGCTGCTGGTGGCGACGGCGGTCCTTTCCCTCGTGCTCGGGGTCATCTTCGTGCTCCCGATCGGTGGGGCCGACGTGCCGGTGCTCATCTCGCTCCTCAACTCGTTCACCGGCCTGGCGGTGGCCGCGTCGGGGTTCACCCTCGACAACAACCTGTTGATCATCGCCGGCACGCTGGTCGGTGCCTCGGGCATCCTGCTCACCCGGATGATGAGCAAGGCCATGGGGCGCTCGCTGGCCAACGTGCTGTTCAGCGCATTCGGATCGGTGGTGACGGCAACCGGCGGAGCCGACGGCTCGGGCGAGACCCGTTCGGTCAAGACCGGCACACCCGAGGACATCGGGGTGCTGCTGGCCTACGCCCGCAAGGTGGTGATCATCCCGGGGTACGGCCTGGCCGTGGCCCAGGCCCAGCACGTCGCCAGGGAGCTGGCCGACCTGCTGATGGAGCGCGGGGTCGAGGTCTTCTACGCCATCCACCCGGTGGCTGGCCGCATGCCGGGCCACATGAACGTGCTGTTGGCCGAGGCCAATGTGCCCTACGACGAATTGAAGGAGATGGACGAGGCCAACCCGGAGATGGCCACCGCCGATGTGGCGTTGGTGGTCGGGGCCAACGACACGGTGAACCCGGCGGCCAAGAACACTCCGGGCAGTCCCATCTACGGGATGCCGATCATCAACGCGGACGAGGCGGCCAACATCGTCTTCCTCAAGCGCTCGATGCGACCCGGCTTTGCCGGCATAGACAACGAGCTGCTCTTCGACGACAAGACCACGCTGCTGTTCGGGGACGCCAAGGACACGTTGACCAAGTTGGTCGCGGCCGTCAAGAACGCATAGAGCCGCCCGCCGGCGCCCGGGGCCTGGCCGTCTCCTCGCCAGTGGATCAGCCTCGGTCATGGTGTCCACCCCTGATGGACAACCCGGATGCGATCGCCCCTGTTCATGAGCGAACATCTCTGGTTGTGGGAGCGCAGCCACTGTGGGTGGAACCCCTTGCATTTGACTTGTCGATGCCATAACTTCAGCTTCACCGCGAAGGTGGTCCGATGGGTGGTCCCGGGGTAGGCGGGGCGACCGATCGTGTGATGGGGGGGCATCCCCGGGGGGGTAGGGACGATGGGCTCGTTTCGTTGGCGTGCGGACCGTGCGTCTGGCAACGCCCAGACCGCGGTCGAATTGCTTGCACCCAGTGCACACATGGCCGGTCTTCCCGTCGACACCGCGTCGACAGGCCACCCGTCGCCCGAGGCTTCGCACGCTTCGACACCGGCCACCGTCGAGGCGCAGATGACCGGTCCACGCCGCCAATCACCCACGAGTCGGCTCGCGCAGTCGGGCCCGACGTTCTCAACGCACCATCAATCGAGGGGAGAGGGTCGCATGCGAGCATTCAGAGTGAAGGTCGCCCGCCTGGGCGCCATCGGAGCGGCGACGCTCATCGGCGTCGCAGGGCTCGGTGCTGCAGGGCTGGTCGCCGCCACGCCTGCGTCGGCTGCGACCGTGCAGCAGTACTTCGCGTTCGACGGTCCGACCGGGTGGACCGCGGTGAATACCGCCGCCGACTGGTCCGCCTCGGCAGCCTCGGTTCCCACGGGGAGCAACTTCACGTTCCAGAGCGCCGCCAACAGCCAGGTCGTCCCGACGACCAACTCGGGTGTGACGGTGCTCTACATCGACAACACCATCGATTACTACCCGATCCCGGCCGGCACGACCTACGTGAGTGCGATTGCCGCGGGTTCGGTGACGTACACGCCGGTCTCCGGCCCGGCTACGACGTCGCCACTGACCATCACGTACTGCCCGACCGCGACCTCGGCGGGTTGCACGGCCCAGGCGACCACGGCCGCCTTCCTCGGGAGCACGCCGGCGCCCTACCTGCAGTTTGGGACGCAGGCGGGCCTGCAGTTCGCTGCCGGTGGGACGCTCGCCCTCCCCGCCGTCACCGTCACGCTGACGGCGAGCGGTAGCGCGGGCACGGTGGTCAACTGGACCCAGTCCGAGTTCGACACGGCCACCGCGATCAGCATCGCCGGTATCACCATCCCCCTCACGGTCACCGGCTACCCGTTTGTGGGTCCTGTGCCGGCCTCCGGGGGACCGACGCAACTCCCACTTCTGTCGCCGCCGCCGACTCTGACCACCACGACCATCGCCGCCGCGGCCACTGTCCCCGGTGCCCCGACCATCGGCACGGCCACGGCGGGCAACGCCAGCGCCACGGTCACCTGGACGGCCCCGGCCAGTAACGGGGGGTCTGCCATCACCGGCTACACCGTGACCTCGTCGCCCGGTGGCATCACCGCCACCGCAGGTGCTTCGGCCACCTCGGCCAGCGTCACCGGCCTCACCAACGGGACCGCCTACACGTTCACGGTGACGGCCACCAACGCCATCGGCACCGGTGCGGCCTCGGCCGCGTCGAACTCGGTGACACCGGCGGCCGCCCCGGCCGCCCCGGCCTTCACCGCCGACACGCCGCCGACCGCGGCGGTCACCAGCACCACCTACAGCTACACCTTTGCCGCCTCGGGCAACCCGACCCCGACCTACGCCCTGGCCACGGGGGCACCCACCTGGCTGTCGATCGACTCGACCACCGGGGCGCTGTCGGGCACGGTGCCGACCGGCACCACCACCTTCGGCTACTCGGTGACGGCGACCAACGGGGTCACGCCTGACGCCTCCGCCGGTCCATTCACGGTGGCGGTGACCACGCCGCCGGCCTTCACCGCCGACACGCCGCCGACCACGGGGACGGCCGGTGCCACCTACAGCTACACCTTCGCCGCCTCGGGCAACCCGACCCCGACCTACGCCCTGGCCACGGGGGCACCCTCGTGGCTGTCGATCGACGGGACCACCGGGGCGCTGTCGGGCACGGTGCCGGCGGGCACCACCACCTTCGGCTACTCGGTGGTCGCCTCCAATGGGACCACACCCGATGCCACGGCCGGGCCCTTCACGGTCAGCGTGCCCGAGGCCCCGGCGTTCACGGCCGACACGCCGCCGACCTCGGCGGTCACCAGCACCAACTACAGCTACACCTTCGCCGCCTCGGGCAACCCGACCCCGACCTACACCCTGGCCACGGGGGCACCCACCTGGCTGTCGATCGACTCGACCACCGGGGCCCTGTCGGGCACGGTGCCGGCCGGTACCGTCGCCTTCTCCTACTCGGTGACGGCGACCAACGGGGTCACGCCGGACGCCACGGCCGGGCCCTTCACGGTCATCGCTGTCGCAGCTCCGGCCTCCGCAAAGGGCACCGGCTACTGGGTCGTGACCTCGGGAGGGGATGTCTTCGCCAACGGGGCAGCGACGGGCTACGGATCGGCCAGTTCCCTGGTGTTGAACGCTCCCGTCGTCGGCTCAGCGGCGACGCCTGACGGCAAGGGCTACTGGCTGGTCGCCGCCGACGGCGGGGTCTTCAGTTACGGAGACGCCGGCTTCTACGGCTCGATGGCCGGCTCCCACCTCAACGCGCCTGCCGTCGGCATTGCCTCGACCCCGGACGGCAAGGGCTACTGGCTGGTCGCCGCCGACGGCGGGGTGTTCAGTTACGGAGACGCCGGCTTCTACGGCTCGACCGGCGACTCGCACCTCAACGCGCCGGTCGTCGGCATTGCCTCGAAGCCTGACGGGATGGGCTACTGGTTGGTCGCCTCCGAAGGTGGGGTCTTCGGCTTCGGCGACGCCGGCTTCGAAGGTTCGATGGTCGGCACCCACCTGAATGCACCGGTGGTCGGGGTGGCTGCGGCCCCGAGCGGCAACGGCTACTGGCTCGTCGGCTCGGACGGCGGGGTGTTCGCCTTCGGCACCGCCGTCTTCCAAGGTTCGGCGACCGGAGTCAGCTCCTCGCCGGTCGTCGGGATCACCGCCGGCGCAACCGGGGGGTACCTGCTGATCGCCTCCGATGGCGGGGTGTTCAACTACGGGACGCCGTTCTTCGGATCACAAGCGGGAATTCCGCTCGCCGCCCCGGTGGTTGCCATCAGCTCATGACCGCTCGCGGTAGGCCGGGTGCTGGCAGCCCGGCCTACCGACCGAGTGGTGGCCGGCGGTGACGGGGACATGCACCGTGGGGCGAGCCGTGCGGTCCTCGGAGTGGCCCCCCGGGTCGAGCGGTCGGGTCAGCGTCCGGCACCCTCCAGGTCGACGGCACGATCGGCGCCCACTCTGGCGAAGACCATCATCCCCTGGCTGGTGGGCCGGGTGGAGAGGACGGTGATGCTCACTATCCCCTGGCCGATGAGGTGGATGGCATCGTTGACCACAACCATGTCACCGTCGGGCAGGTACCCGACCGCTTGACGGGCCTGGCGGCCCTCCTTGACCAATTCGATGGCCAACCGTTCGCCGGGGGGGTGGTCGGGGGAGAGCTCGTGGGCCACGTTGCGGAGGTCGACCACCGGGAGCTCCCAGACTGCGGCCTCGTCGACCACGACGGTCGAGCAGGTGCCGATCCTCAGGCCGGTTCGACGCGCCAACGTGAGCAGCTTGGTGGTCGGATCGTCGACCTCCGGCAGTTCGTCGGGGGCGACGTGGACCGGCACCGCCAACTCCCGCAGGGCCTCGAGCGACTCGAGGCCACGACGGGCGCGGCGCGAGCCGACCGGGTCCGGTGATTGGGCCACGGAACGAACATGGTCGACGACGAACTGGGGGATCACCAGGCCACTCGGCAGCAGGCCCGAGCGCCCGAGCACAAGAAGGAACCGGTCCATGACGGCGGTACCGTCCACGAGGAGGGCGTGTGCTCGGGGGGAGTCCGGTGTCGGGGCAAGTATCCTCGACAGCCCGGCTGCGGCAACGATCTGGCGACCCTTGACCGAGCCGAGTCGCCAGCCGAACGTGGCCAGCACCCACGAGACGACCGCGGTGATCAGCAGGGCGTAACCGGACCGGAAGAGCACCAAGAGGGGGAGGCCGATCACCAGGCCGAGAAGGGTTCCCGTGGTCGTCGTGATCGACGAGGCGAAGATCTCGCCGGGCGGGGTGTTCCGGAACTGGAAGACGGCCCGTTGGAGGCCCTTGTCGATCAGACGTCCCCCGACACCTCCGAGGACATAGCTCACGGCAGCCCCGATGAGCAGCCCGACCACGGGTGCGTAGGACCTGTTGCCGACGCTGCGTCCGACCTCGAGGCCGACCACCGAGCCGGCGAGGACGAAGAGCAGCCGGAACCCCTCGACGAAGATCATGTGGCTTCCGGCCTCTCAGCTACCGGACAGCCTCGGATTGGGTGCTTCTCCATATTGACCACTTCGGTTTCGCCACGGAACGACTGGCGTATAGCAATTGTCGGAATCGCGGAGCAGAACTTGAGGGTGGTCCCCGATGTGGCGCCCACCGAAGGGGCGCCCACCGATGGGCCCGCATCGCATCGAGCGGCGCCGGAACCGGCGCCCGGAAGACCGCTTGCTCCACGGGATGACGCTCACGCCCGGTCGGTCGGGGCCGGCTTGGCCGGCGCGCACTACGGGTGGTAACCTGGTCATCGGGCCGGGAACGAACACTGTGCTCGTCCATTCCACTTCGTTGACGACGAACCATGAGAACCCTCCGCCGTTCCCCCCGTAGCTCGTCGCCTCGTGCCGAGGCCTGCCTCCGAGGCGTCGTCCCACTGGACCCGTCAGCACTGGGCGAGGACGTGTCCGGCAGGGTCCGGGCGGCACCCGACAGCCTGGTGCCGTCCGCCCTGCATGACATAGAGGTCCAAGATCAGGGATTGCTCATCGCACCGTCCATCGGCGCCGGAAGCGAGATTCCCTCGCTCGTGCCATGGTCTGAGTTGCGCGGCGTCTCGGCGGACCGTTGGACTGCGCTGCCCGACGGAACCGACGGTCAGGTGCTCGAGCTCGAAGGTGTCGACGGGGGATGGGTCGCCGCAGGCTCCGTGCAGGCGTTTGTGGTCCCGGCGCTGGAGGTCGGGCCGTTCCTGTCGGCCGTCGCCGCCGGGCGGCAGGCAGACCACGGCACCGCCAGCGGGGAACCAGTGGTCCTCGCTTCTGCCGGAGGCGGGCGGTATGCCGCGGTGAGGGAGTGGGTGAGGGCCCGTTACCCGGTCGTCGGCGGTCCACGCCATGGCCAGGACCGCCGTCGGATCGGCCCGGTCGTGGTGGGTCTGCTCGCGGTCCTTCTGGTGGTCGGAAGCTCCAGCGCCTCGTTCGTGGCGCCCGCCGGCGGAGAACTGGATCATCCGCCCGGGTCCCATCCGCCCGAACAGGGCAATGTCGCGCAGGCGTCAGCACACCCCTCGGCCAATCTCCCGGTGGCCACGTCTCCCCCCGCTCCGGCTCCGCCGTCCCTGGCCGGTTCGCCACCCCTCCAGTCCCACGAGATCTTCGGCTACGCCCCGTACTGGACCCTGCCGCAGTCGTCCGGATTCGATGTCAAGGACCTCACCACCCTGGCGTACTTCAGTGTCGACGCCAATGCAGACGGCACGATCGACCAGAGCGGAGCAGGATGGAACGGATACCAGAGCCAGGACCTGGTCAATCTGGTGACCCGGTCCCATACCGCCGGGGACCGGGTGGTGCTGACCGTGACCTGCTTCAGCCAGAGCAGCCTTGACGCCATCACCTCGGATCCGAACGCGCCGGCCCGCCTGTCCGCGGCCTTGATCTCCCTGGTGTCGGCCAAGAACCTCGATGGGGTCAACTTCGATTTCGAGGGCCAGGGGAGCGCCGACCGAAACGGCCTGACCACGCTGATCACCCAGGTGTCGCAGGCCCTGAAGGCCGCCAATGCCCACTGGCAGGTGACCATGGCCACCTACGCCAGTGCGGCGGAGGACAGCGGCGGCTTCTACAACGTGTCCGCCCTGGCACCGGCGGTCGACGGGTTCTTCGTGATGGGCTACGACATGAACAACCGGGCGGTCCCGAGTGCGACTGCGCCGCTGGTGGGCGGAACATTCAACGACACCGAGGCCCTTCAGCAGTTCACGGCGGCGGTGCCCCCGTCGAAGATCATCCTCGGCGTCCCCTACTACGGGTACGACTGGCCGACGAGCGACGGCACGAGGGCGGCGCAGCCCACCGGCGGTGAGTCGCCGCTGACCGACGGGGTGATCGCCGCATCGGGCGATCCCACCTACTGGGACCCGACCACACAGACGGCGTGGACCTCCTATCAGGTGGGGACCCAGTGGCACGAGACGTTCTTCGACAACCCGACCGCATTGGCCCTGAAGGCACAGCTGGCTGCCAGCTTCCACATCGCCGGCCTCGGGATCTGGGCGTTGGGGATGGACGGCAACGACCCGGCCATGCTGGCTGCCCTCCTGGGCAACGCCCCCGCGGCCAAGGACTACCAGAGCGGGCCCACCACCGGTCCGTCCACGGGGCCGCCCGGCACCGGCTTCACGACGGTCTCAACCTGGCAGGGCACCTCGATCTCCCTGACGCCGATCGCCACGCCGACGCCCGGGGGCACTGCGCAGTACCTGGGGACGCTCGACCCCATCGGTACCACGGACCCGGCCCTGGCCTGCCTCCAGACCGGCCCTCCCCTCGACGTCTGGTCGTTCAGCACCATGCCCGGCGTCGACGTCGCGGTGGCAACCCAGCCACCGGATTGCGCCGCTGCGGTCTGGTCGTTCCCGACCCCTGCCGCCTCCGTGTCGGGGGGGGCGGGAGCTTCCGCGACCACCACCACGACCACCACGACAGCCCCGCCACCGTCCACGACCACCACGACACGCCCGCCGACGACCACCACGACGT
>Ga0181523_10000416_pt1 | contig 47880 bp, 53 predicted proteins | sample PEATcosm2014_Bin_43_FD_119752 | JGI IMG/M metagenome (GOLD analysis project Ga0181523, IMG submission 119752) | Peatland microbial communities from MTU Mesocosm Facility, Houghton, MI, USA - PEATcosm2014_Bin05_30_metaG | ecosystem: Environmental > Terrestrial > Soil > Wetlands > Peat | place... | reverse complement strand
TTCAGTAGACAACATAAGATAGTCCTTGAAAACTGCGGGAAGATCGACCCTGAACGCATAGAGGAATATATCGCAGCCGGCGGTTACTTAGCTCTTTATAAAGCATTGACTAAGATGGCACCGCCTGAAGTGACTGAACAGATATCTAGGAGCGGTCTTCGCGGAAGGGGCGGCGCTGGCTTTCCAACAGGCCTAAAGTGGTCTATGGTATCCAAATCGTTCAACAGTACCAAGTATTTAATCTGCAACGCCGACGAAGGAGATCCGGGAGCTTTTATGGACCGCAGCGTACTTGAGAGCGATCCTCACAGGGTCATTGAAGGCATGGCAATTGCGGCTTATGCGGTAGGAGCAAACCATGGGTTCATATATTGCCGAGCAGAATATCCTCTGGCAGTCAAGCGGCTTAAGATTGCAATCTCTCAAGCGGAGAAGATGGGCCTGCTGGGCTACAGTATATTCAATACAACCTTTAATTTCGATATCAAAATACGTCTTGGCGCAGGCGCGTTCGTCTGCGGCGAGGAGACGGCGCTAATAGCATCCATCGAAGGCCGGAGAGGGACGCCTCGTCCCCGCCCCCCATTTCCGGCTGAGTTCGGACTTTGGGGTTACCCGACTCTCATAAATAATGTTGAGACCCTCGCAAATATTGCACCGATCATATCAAAAGGCGGCGACTGGTTCGCAGGCATAGGCACAGAAAAGAGCAAAGGCACCAAGGTCTTCGCGCTTGCAGGCCGCGTCAAGAACACCGGCCTCATCGAAGTACCGATGGGTACGGTGCTCCGCGATATAGTCTTCGACATCGGCGGAGGCATCCCCGGCGATGGCAGGTTCAAGGCGGTGCAGACAGGAGGTCCATCAGGCGGTTGCATCCCCGAGCAGTTCCTCGACATGCCGGTGGACTATGAATCACTTGCGAAGGTCGGATCGATAATGGGGTCCGGAGGCATGATCATCATGGACCATACCTCATGCATGGTTGATGTGGCGAAATTCTTCATGGAATTCTGTATGAGCGAGTCATGCGGTAAGTGCGTGCCCTGCCGTGTAGGGACTGGACAAATGTACGACATCCTCTGCAAGATCACCGAAGGCAATGCCTCCGCCGCTGACATAACCATGCTTGAAGACCTAAGTGATCTTGTGAAAAACACTAGCCTCTGCGGTCTCGGCCAGACCTCGCCGAATCCGGTACTAAGCACGTTGCGCTATTTCAGGGACGAATACATGGCTCATGTCGAAGACAAGGGCTGTCCGGCGGGCGTATGTAAAATTCAAAGTCCTGTGACAGGGAGGTAACAATAAAAATGACACCGGCACATCCGACTAAAGTGCGTACCGACCTTAACCCGGCTCGCATCCTGACGTTCAAGATAAATGACATAGATGTAACGGGCAGAGAGGATGAAACTATCCTCAAGATCGCCCAGCAGAAAGGCATCTATATACCCACACTCTGCCACCTCGAAGGACTGTCCGAGCGCGGTGCCTGCCGCCTCTGCATAGTCGAAGTTAAAGGGATCCCGAAGCTGCTGCCTTCCTGCATTACGTATTGCAAGGAAGGCATGGAAGTAGTCACCGATTCCGAGCGCGTTGTGAACTACCGCAAGAAGATCGTCGAGCTTCTCTTCACCGAACGCAATCACATCTGTTCGGTCTGCGTGTCGAACGGGCATTGCGAACTCCAGAACCTCGCGCTGGCCCTCGGAGTCACTCATATCGAATATCCATACCGCTCACCGAAGTTTTCGGTCGACGCCACCCATCAGAGGTTCGTGGCGGATCACAATCGCTGCGTGCTCTGTGGCAGGTGCATCCGCGTCTGCGGCGAGGTCGAGGGTGCGCATACATGGAACTTTATGGGCCGAGGGATAAGCGCACGAGTGATCACCGACCTCGACCAACCCTGGGGCACCTCCGAAACCTGCACAAGCTGCGGCAAATGCGTGCATGTCTGCCCGACCGGGGCGCTCAGCGAAAAGGGTAAATCAGTTGCCGAAATGGAAAAGCGCCGTCAATTCCTGCCCTATCTGCAATTGATGAGAAGGGAGGACCTGAAATGAGCGAGACGGACAAGAAAGGAGAACGCGGAATGAACAAAGTGCGTTTGGCTACCACATGGCTCGATGGCTGCTCAGGCTGCCACATGTCCCTGCTCGACATCGACGAACGTATAATTGATCTTGTCGGCAAAGTGGACATCGTCTACAGCCCGATCGTCGATGTACATGAATTTCCGGAGAACGTCGATGTGACTCTCGTTGAAGGAGCTATCAGCAGCAACGAGGATGAAGAAAAGGCGAAATTGATACGCGAGCGGACAAAGATATTGATCTCCTTCGGAGACTGCGCGGTGACAGCCAATGTGCCGAGCATGCGAAACGTCTTCAAGCTGGACGATCTTTACAACAGGGCATACATCGAAAATGCGGCCGTAAATCAGCAGGTACCATCAACGCGTATACCTCATTTATTGAAGAAGGCAAGGCCGGTTCATGAAGTCGTCAAGGTCGACATTTTCTTGCCGGGATGCCCGCCGCCGCCCGATGTAATATATTTCCTGCTGACGGAACTCCTGGAGGGCCGCGTGCCCGACCTCACCGGGAAGACCCGCTTCGGCATTTAATTTGTAGACAATCCCAGGAGGTAATGAATGCCAAAAGAAATCCCACAAAAGAAAACAGCGCCTAAAGAAATTGCGCCCAAGAAAATTGCCATGAAAGAAATTACAATAGAGCCGATAACCAGGATCGAGGGCCACGGCAAGATCTCTCTTTTTCTTGACGACAGCGGCAATGTGAGCGACGCACAGTTTCATGTCACCCAGTTCAGAGGATTTGAGAAGTTTACCGAGGGAAGGCCTTTCAGCGAAATGCCGTCCATAGTGGAGAGGATCTGCGGTATCTGTCCCATATCCCACTCGCTCGCTTCCGCAAAAGCCTGTGACGCGTTGCTCGGAGTCCGCATCCCCGCTCCTGCCATAAAGATCAGGAGGCTCCTGAATTGCGGATCGTTCATTGAATCCCATGCACTGAGCTTCTTCCATCTCTCATCTCCGGACCTGCTACTTGGCTTCGACTCCGATCCTGCAAAGCGCAATATCGTCGGGCTCATCCAGGCCAATCCCGCTGTTGCAAAAGATGGAGTGCGCCTTCGCCAGATAGGAGGTCACATCGTCGAGTGGCTCGGCAAGAAGAGGGTTCACCCAGCATGGGTAGTCCCCGGCGGCGTAAACGAGCCGCTTACTGAACAGCATAAGGACATGATGCTCGCTGAACTGCCCGAGGCATACGACATCATCAAGCGTACTCTCGCGTTCTTCAAGAGGGAGATAGAGAAGCACCATGAAGAAGCCCGCACTTTCGGCAACTTTCCAAGCCTGTTCCTGGGCCTCGTAAACGAGGATGGGAACTGGGACCTGACCGATGGGTACCTGCGGGTCATAGATGCCAAGGGCAAGATCATTGTAGATAAGCTGGAATCATACAAATATCAAGACATCATTGCCGAGGCGACTGAATCTTTTTCATATCTGAAGTCGCCGTATTTCAAGCCTGCTGGATATCCTGACGGGATTTACAGGGTAGGTCCGGCTGCCAGGCTGAATGTCTGCAGTGGAATGGGCACCACCCTCGCAAATGAGGAATGGGCTGAATTCAGGGGACTGGAGCGCGGGCCTATCCTGAGCTCTTTCCATAACCACTATGCGAGGCTGATTGAGATACTTGCCTGCCTCGAACTCGTGGAGAAGCTCCTTAACGACCCCGAAATCCTGAGCCCTCATATCCGTTCCTTCGCCCAGCCCAACCACTGGGAAGGAGTCGGATGCGTCGAGGCACCACGAGGTACCCTCATTCATCACTACAAGACCGATGAAAACGGGCTAATGAAGTGGGCAAACCTCATCGTCGCCACAGGTCACAACAACCTGGCAATGAACAAGAGCGTCCTTCAGGTAGCCAGGCATTTCGTCGACGGGACGAAGATCACCGAGGGAATGCTCAATCGCGTCGAAGCCGTTATCAGGGCGTTTGACCCCTGCCTTAGTTGCTCCACGCACGCCCTCGGACAGATGCCGCTCCATGTAGAGCTCATCGGGCCTGGTGGAAATGTAGTAGACGAAAAGAAAAGATAATCAAGTCTCAACACACAGATGTTCTTGCATGATTCGGCCGCCGTTTTTTCGGCGGCCTTTCTTTCCCCGGAAATATTGCGGCATGAAAGCAACGGTCTGCATGCATATATTGTCAGGGTCGTGTTGATGAGTATATTCACCTATATACATTATTGTTCTGTTTGTGTTAATGTAGCGATATAAGTTTCAGAAGTGTTTGTTCGCGAAGCGCCGCAAAGACTTTTAGCTTTGTGGCGATTTTTATTTCTGAAGGCTTAATTAGTAGTAGGAGGCAGTAAATGGCTTTAGGCAAAGTGAAGTGGTTTAATGAAGCAAAGGGTTTTGGTTTTATTACCGGAGAAGACGGCAGTGATCTGTTCGTCCACTATTCTTCGATCCAGGGGAACGGATTTAAATCCCTTGTAGAAGGCGACAGTGTAAGCTATGAAACCGAGAAGGGTCCGAAAGGCCCCAAGGCGATCAACGTAGTCAAGCAGTAACTAACCGACGCAACCTCAAAAAGGCCCTCTGAAATCAGGGGGTCTTTTTTTTATCGACGGCGCATGGTCATCCCTGCGTGACATCTACTATAATAAAAGTCAATGAAAAAGATTGTTAAGAACGGAGTTTCCTTTGTCGGCCTGCCAGCTGCAAAAAAACCGACAAAGAAGCAGCAGTTATGCATAGAATGCAAAAAATGCTGCACGAAGGTTGGGGTCTATACCGATCCTGCAATCTATGAACTATCGGAGAAGGACGTAATTCATTTCTACAAAGCTCGCGGCGCTGCAGTCACAAGATCGGACGACCAGATATTTATCGTATTCGACATGCCTTGTCCCCACCTGGCGCAGAACGGCTGTAACATATACGAGAAGAGACCCAGAATCTGTAGGATCTATTCCGGACAGGAAGAGTTCGGCGAGGAATGCCTATGGACGCTATTATCTAATAAGACTGACAAGCGGCCGAAAGGAAAGCCAGGCATCAGGAAGGTTAAATGACAGAAAAAAAAGAACTTCACTTCACTAGAACCAATGGCCTTGTGGATGACGCGATCGATCAGTTGATAGCGCTTGCGGGTCCTGTCTGTTGCTCCGACCTTGTCCGCGAAATGGTTCTCACCGCACTGAAAGCCGGATTGGAGGAGGCCAACGAGGCCGATCTCAAACTCATGAACAGTACGCTTAAGGAGATGCGATTCACCTCGAAAATATTCGGCCCTTATCGCGGCATACGCAAGGTCACAGTCTTCGGTTCTGCCCGAACACACCCCGACGAGCAGGTTTATCAGATGGCGCAGCTCTTGGGCCGTAAGCTTGCGGAAGCCGGATATATGGTTATTACCGGCGGAGGTCCCGGCATTATGCAGGCGATCAATGAAGGCGCCGGACCCGAAAAATCATTTGCGGTGAATATCAGGCTTCCTTTTGAACAGAAACTCAATCCTGTGGTTGCAGGTAACCCGCGATCCATTATGTATAAATATTTCTTCAACCGCAAGGTCGCCTTTCTCAAGGAGGCCAGCGCCATAGCCCTGTTCCCAGGAGGGTTCGGAACTCTCGACGAGGCAATGGAAACATTGACGCTTATTCAGACGGGGAAGCAAAATCCAATGCCGCTCATACTCGTGGACGAACCCGGTGGGACATACTGGACGAACATGATTCACTTCTTTGAAGAGGAACTGATGAAGACTGGATATATTGCAGCATCTGATTTTCATCTCTTTGAGCGAGTCGATTCGCTGGGCGCAGTGGTACGGAGTATTGACCGGTTTTACCACCGCTACCATAGCCTTCGTTACGTTGAAACCCGGTTGGTGCTTCGGCTTACTTCGCGGTTTGATCAACAGACTGCGGATGATCTTCAGGAGCGCTTCCAGGATATCCTGCTGCCGGGTGGGAGAATATTTCTCTCCGGACCCTTGCCCGAAGAGGCCGACGAGCCGGATATTGCTGACTTGCAACGCCTTGTAGTAGATTTCAGCCGTAAGGATTTCGGGAGATTGAGGCAGCTGATCGACGCGGTAAACACCTACTGAAACAAAGCGTTATATGGTCACCTTAACTGCTACGGAATACGCAAGGAAAAACGACTCGCAATACCTGTGACGTTTTAAGAAATTATATCGAACATTATCTAAAGACTTAAATGTTTCTAGATAAAGATGCCTCCGCGGCAATGCCACGACTTACGACCTGCACAGATAACTCTTTTCTTAACAATACCCGATACTGTAAAATCTTTTAATTGGCCCATTTGGGGGGAAATATTTAACACCAAAACGGCGCGGGCCATACTTTGTCAAGGAGGCAAAACATGAAGGTTATGGCCTTTAACGGAAGCGCCCGCAAAGACGGGAATACCGCAATACTAATAAACAATGTCTTTAGAGAACTCAGCAATGCCGGCATAGAGACCGAGATGATCCAGCTATCCGGTAAAAAGATCAGAGGTTGCACGGCCTGTTATAAATGCTGGGAGAATAAGGACCGACGTTGCGCGGTCAAGGGCGATTACATTAATGAATGCATAGAAAAAATGACCGAGGCCGACGGCATCATCCTTGCCTCGCCCACGTATTTTGCCGATGTCTCTGCGGAGCTAAAGGCACTCATCGACAGGGCGGGTATGGTCTCAAGAGCAAACGGGGACCTGCTGAGGCGTAAGGTCGGCGCTGCTGTAGTCGCAGAACGAAGGGGTGGTGCAATTCATGCCTTTGATACCATAAATCATTTTTTTCTGATTGGACAGATGATTGTACCCGGCTCGCTTTACTGGAATATGGGATTGGGAAGGGAAAAGGGAGATGTTGAGAAGGATGAGGAAGGGCTCCTCACAATGAAAGTCCTCGGTGAAAACATGGCGTGGCTTTTAATGAAGTTGCAGTGACGGATGCCGTCGTAGGGAAGGTCATTTCTGCAAACGTGGGTTTAGCCTAAGGGGAAGCATCTTCAAGGAAGTTGCAAGAGCAAGTCATATTTAACTTTAACCGCCAGCGGCATGTCGGCAAAAAAGAAAGGAGACATACAGATGACACGAAACGCAGGACTGTTTGCAGTAAGTTTTTTGGCAGTATTCTCACTAATGGTAGCGGGTTGCGGCGACAAGGCGAAAGACGGCTCTCAAGTACCTGCCTCAACTCCGACCAAGGTAAATATGCAGGAGGGGCAGTGGGAGATCACCACGACTATGGAAATGCCGGGAATGCCGAAACCTCATACCATGACCACGACGACCTGCCTAACGCAGAAAGACCCGGTAGCGAAGGTCGATGAAAAGAATAATTGCAAAATGGAGGATCTTACTACGGTCGGCAACACTGTTACATGGAAGATTGTTTGCCCAGCGGCGACAAGCAGAGGCAGTATCACTTACGCCGGTGCTACCTATGACGGTATCATGGAAACGAACATGAAAATGGAAGGCAAGGATATGACCTCCAAGATGACCATGAAGGGCAAATATATCGGCCCCTGCCCGGCTCCAGCTGCTGCGCCTGTGCAAAAGTAAGATTTTTCAATCAACGGAAAAGCCCTGGGTTGCACTCCGGGCTTTTTTTATGCACCTTACGCAGGGTTATGCCTTCTTCCTGGTTCCCGTATACAAGATTAGAAGCGAACGAATGCCTCGTGAAATCGTATGCCCTCGTACTTTTAGGCAAGCCTGCCTGCTCACGAACTTTAGCCAACATCCGTGTAAGCCAATTTTCCGTGTAAGGGTAGCCATGTTTGTTCGTGAACAGATGCGCTTCCGGATGATTATTCCGGACTCGACCATGAATGTAATCATATAGCTCATCATTGACGGGGGTTACCACTGGTTTCGGGTTTCGATTTTTCCCTTTTCTTTTCTCTCGAAGAACCAGCTCTGAATAAGTTGCTGAGATAGTGATTGAGCGTTCTTTAAGGTTTAATTTATAGCAACGGAGCGCTCGACCTTCTCCAGGTCGAGCGCTTGGAGCACCAAGCTCGCTGACTGGAAAAATGAAACTGACGCATTTGTCGCAAAAAGCTTTGATCTTGTCGCGATGTGTGTGTACTCTGCGTTGCCACGGTATCAATTCGTACCCAGAGGGAGGATCCGTCCTTTCTCAGCATTCTTATTTTGCACATCTGAGGCACGCGAGTTGCAGTGAGCTGTTTATGGCAAAGGTAGTATCTGTCTTGGTCTTTCCTGTATATGAAGCGGGTTAACGGCCTGCCTTCCAGATGACTTCTCTCTTTTCCCAAGAGTTGTGGGCGGCGCTCGAAAGGAACCGATTCCGGCACCGCCGGCTCCCTCTAAAACGGGAAGAAGACGCACCGATATCATCCGCAAAATGCGCTTGGCATCTATGCGCAACGATTAAAGGGGGCCGCCAATAATCTCACTACCATGGCTTATAACGTGAGAACATACTTTCGATGTTTGCACAAGATATAAAGAACGCGATAGTTCCTTCTCCCTGGCTTTTATCTAGAATGCTATCAGGCCAATCAAATATTCCCGATAAAAATATTGCATCGATAAGGGACGGATTGATGACAGCGGAGCATGTGCTGGCAGACTTCATAGAATTTGCATCGCTTCTAGCAAAGGAATTTAAACCGGCATTGGCGCCTTTTATCGTGTGCTTGGCATCGAAAAGGGCTCCGGACTGGGTCTGTCAATTGCCAAGACAATCGTAAATGTCCACTGTGGAGACATCTGGGTCGAAAGCACACCTGGCAAGGGCAGCACATTCAGTTTCACGCTGCCACACAGGAGCCTGTGATCTTGCTGCACTGATAGCCGGCGGTCCATCACCTCAAGATTTCGACTCGCTATACGTCTTCACTGTGTCTGGTAACTCCACGATTATTAAGAAGGACTTGGGAATTTGATTTCGATAGTTTCTTTCGATAATGGTCGATTTTGCCATGCGACGGGCACAAGGGCACTAAAGATTTCAGTATGAGCATCGCGAACCAACAATGAGAAGTACTTCCGTAATTGACAAAATAGGCAGGCAGAATTGGTCTAGCGCTCTTCATATCTTCTATTGTCGTATCTATTGCATTAGCGGCCTCTCTAATATGCTTAGAACTGTCTGCTTATTCTGCACCTACGGTCTGCAATGGTATCTACGATTTCCCTTTTCCCTTAAACTTGAGACGATTCCCTTTTGCTTTATCCCTTACGGCTTCAACGAAGGCGCTTCTCAAAAACTTTTCGGAAGTGAAATCCGTAGATCGAGAGGGTAACAGCCTGTGGAAGGAGCCGGGGACGAGTAAAAGTCGTCCAGAGCAGAAGCCTCCAATAATACAATCTCTCCTTTCCGACGATCCCCAAAACTATGATAGACTTGATGAATGCTGCGATGTAGTTGTAACGCAAATGGAACATTTTCTTTTGCGGAGGGATGTATTCCCTCAGGAACGTCCTGACTCTTTCATAGTAGTGTCTTGGCGAATACAGGGTGCCGAGGACCCTTTTATAGCCACTGATCAACATGTCATAATCCATCCTCGGAATAAAATTTGTTGTGAAATCAGTATTGTTCCCAGAGGTCTCTTTCAACAGCCGTTGCTCCTTTTTGAGTCTCTCGTATAGTTGCGTTCGAGGGAGGGCATTGAGAATACCGACCATGGCCGTGACTACTCCGCTTTTCTGAATGAACTTGATCTGAGTGTCGAAAATCGTAAGGGGGTCGTTGTCGAAACCAACGATGAAGCCTCCCTGCACCTCAAGGCCTGATTTCTGGATATTCCTGACACTGGAGAGGAGATCGCGGTTCTTATTTTGAAATTTGCTACATTCCGCTAGGCTCTGCTCATGAGGAGTCTCGATACCGATGAAGACGACATCGAATCCTGCCTCGACCATCATCTCCATTAGGTCTTTATGATCGGACAGTTCTATCGATGCTTGCGTATTAAATGAAAAGGGATGCTTCTTCATCTCCATCCATTCAATGATAGCAGGTAGAATCTCCTGCTTCAGCTTTTTCTTATTCCCGATAAAGTTGTCGTCAACAAAGAAAACCTGGCCTCTAAACCCCGACTTGTATACGCTCTCTAGCTCCCTGATGATCTGTTTCTTTTCTTTCGTACGAGGCGTGCGACCGCAAAGCAGGGTAATATCGCAGAACTCGCAGTTGAAGGGGCAACCCCGGGAATACTGGATATTGATTGAGGCATAGTGCTTCAAATTAATAAGTCTCCAGAGTGGAATGGGCGTCTTGCGTATGTCTGCCCACTGATCAGTGTGATAGAAATGCCCTGCCTTGCTATTTCGAAAATCTTCCAGAAAGCGGGGCAGCGTTATTTCCGCCTCGTTTAGCACTAGGTGGTCTATATCCCCGAACGCCTCACATTCGGTGGTGAAAAGAGGACCGCCGGCGACAATCCTGACACCAGCTGCCTTGCATCTCGCTATCACTCCTTTCACCGACTCCTTCTGTACAGACATCGCGCTTACAAAGACAAGATTAGCCCACCTCAGGTCGTCGTCATCCAGGCTTCCCACATTCATATCGACCAGTTTTTTCTCCCATGCTTCAGGCAACATCGCGGCTATGGTCAATAATCCGAGGGGTGGGCTGCTTGCCTTACGGTGAATGAACTTCAGGGCATACCTGAAACTCCAGAAGGTATCAGGGAATTCAGGATAAATGAGGAGTGCTCTCACGGGATGTCCCTTATCCATTACTACTTCATTTCTATCTTCAAGAGGCTCTTCGCGGATTTGACACCCTTGACCTGCCTGATGTTTGACACAATCCGCTCCTCAGTCTCTCTGTTATTCACAAAACCTGTAAGCACAACATCTCCTTTCGTGACCGCCACATCGATCTTGAAATAATGTGCATCCGCGTCTTTAACAACTATTGCCGTAACTTTAGAATGAATCGCCGAGTCATCGACGTTTTTACCCGCTGTTTCTCTTGTCATACTGCACAGCCCGACAACAATGCTAATCCAAACATGATTAATACTGTCAATAAAAAAACTTCGGACTATGTCTGTTGGTCATTTCACTCCTCCTGTCTTTAGATGAGTAATAATGCTATTACGACGTTAATATATAATCTTACCTTCTTTGGGAGAAGGTTATCGCCTCTGAGAAAGGCCCGCTACCAGCACAATGACTGCAAGAACGAGTAAAAAGTGGATGACCCCGCCCCTCGTGTAAATGCTCACTAACTCTAACCCCCAGGGGACCAGAAGTATACCAGATCATAGTAACTTCCTTTGAGGCAATTAAAGTCTCGACATCACACCTAACCGTTGTTTATTTAATGGTATCTTGTTTTCAGTAAATCACAAAGAAAAGGTGAAAACATTCACCTATTTCAGAAGCGAAGCCCCTTTTCAAGAAGAAAGAGGCGGAGCAATGACCCAGGCGGAAACATGCTCTTTGAACCGTTCACGGACGTTGAGTGCGATGACCTGCTCCCGATGCCTGATGGACTCTACTGGTTGATTCTGCCCTTCAGCCATGTGTGGTGACTTTTCTCAAATTCTCCAGTCATTTGCCTGGCTTGGGTTACGGTAGACTGCACCTTTTGCGGGTTTATTCATGCTATTCTGGTCATGCCATCAAGCCCTGTACCTTATCCACCCGATGCTGGCAGATATCTCATTGCCTCACGGCGCCGATTAGACCTTTTTAGGTCAGGTTACCCTTTTTCTTTACGCACTTTATTCAGGAAAGTGGGCTACCTCTAAAGGCATGGAGGGTTCCCTAATGACAATACTCCGTCATCTGAAACAATTACACATGTGACCTCTTGTCGCACGATTATATGTACGAGTAGCTCAGCCACATCGGTAGGCAATAAGAAAAGATGCAACAACAGCGTCCCCACTATTGACTCGTATTACTTTTAGTGATACAATGTATATACATACAAGAGGAGGTGTATATATGTTAAAGAAACTTGTCTCACATGGCAACAGTGCAGCGCTTATAATAGACAAACCCATTCTTGATATCTTAAAAGTTGATATGGATACTACACTTGAAATCACTACAGATGGCAAGAATCTGATAATCTCACCGATAAAGAATGAAAAGAGGTCAAAGAATTTCAAGTCAGCCCTTGCTAAGATCAATAAAAGACACGAAACAACACTAAGAAGACTCGCCCAATAGTTGATGAGCGAACCAGCATTTCTGACACTTGCAGAAGTTATCGAGATTCATGCAGATCAGATCCTAAATTATGGTGGTGGTGATGGCTTAAGGGATATCGATTTGCTGAGTTCTGCCGTTGCTATGCCTTACGTCTCATTTTCCAAACAGTTTCTTCATATAGATGTTTTCGAAATGGCAGCAGCATATGCTTTCCATATCTCACAAAATCACCCTTTTATTGACGGCAATAAGAGGACAGCTCTTGCGTCTGCACTAGTTTTTCTTGAACTAAATGGTAGAAACATTTTCGATCCAGAGGGCACACTTTACGATGTTATGCTAACACTTGCCGCAGGAAAATTAAGCAAGAGCGACTTTGCAGAAATTTTAAGGAAATTGGAATGGTGACAATAACGCATGAACGAGAGAGGCGTTCCTCGGCGACGATGCATAACGGGAAGTACCCTTGATTTCCATATTTCTTGAAGTATAATCATTGCCAGCTGTACCCTCCACTGTTGCCAGAAATTTGACATATAGCATGTCGAAGTCATCGCGGCAGCTACACCGAGGCTGGCGACTTAGCCGCTACAAAAATCTTTGGCGCATGCAGTCCCCGACGATCGATGATTATGGTGATAACCCAAAAAAACTTTCATAGTGGCTTTGTCGGTAGTCTTCTTATAACATGCCTTGATCTGTATCGCGAGAAATAGAATATCTTTATCGATAGCTTGAATATGTTGATAACAAGTCAGGGCAGGAACATTAAGTCCTGCCCTGACTTGTCAGACTATTTGGAGCCGGCTGAAGGCATATTGGAAAGTAAATCGATTACTTTCATGGCAGCTTCGCCCTGCTGGTGAGTCATAGCCATCATGGGGTTGTCCATCTTAACACCTTTTGAATGCATGTCCATCATCTCTTTTCCGTTCATCATATCACTTACCATGGATTTGGCATCATTCATCATCTCTTTACCGTGTTCGACTGTCATTTTGTCGACTGCACCTGCCATGTCCATATTGCCAAGCATCATCAAATCTGAGCCCTCGGTAGCCATTTGCACCGCATGGTTGATCATCATATGCATGTGGTGCATTGTCATCATATCAGGAGCAGACATGTCCTCCATGGACATCTTTTCCAATATGTCGGCGTCTTTGAGCATGGCTTCGCCCAGTTGATGCGTATAGTCCATCAGAGGGGACTTTGCGTGTTCCCTCATCATCGCTGTCATCTCGGGTCCGTTCAGGGCTTGAATGATCAATTCCTTGCCTTCTTTCATCATGTGATGTCCATGATGAAGCATCTTCTCATCGACTCCTGATGCCATTTTCATCTGTGCAAGCATCGCCATATTAGACCCTTCTGTTATCATCGACATGCCATGATCCATCAGCATATGGAAATGGTGCATCTCCATGGCGGCCTTGCCCTTGTGCATATGATTCATCTCTTCTGCTTTTGCCGCACCAAACATGGCAAAGGATAAAATAATAGCCAATACCAATATCTTACTAAAGCCCTTCATCATACCTTCCATACATAATCCTCCTTTTTTTGCCGGTCTAGTCCGGCTTTTGGTTATTAATGAAAACGTGTAGCCATATAAAATATAGCTATGATCGATCTGCTAAACAACTTAAACAGTAAGTTTGTGCAAATCGCCTGTCAGATAGCTTCGCAGTGGCAGAAGAAGGCAGCCGTATTATGCTCATCCCTCACCATATCTGCCTATCCATTACCGACAGGGAAGGCAAAGGTGACATTATCCTCAGCATTGTCCTTCTTAACCTTCAGCCTCATCTCCCAGCGTCCTTCCATTATCAGGACAACATTGTCCACGCTATATGTACCGCCTCCTTTCTCTTTGACTATGGGTTTATCAAATACGCCATGCCCCATCTCTGGCATCCAGGGGACAACATTTATTTCCGCACCAGTTACCTCTTTGCCGTTTTTGTCGTGTACGATGATGTCAAAAGTATTGACTCCCACATTGAGGGCTTGATCTTTAATCACAATCTTCACATCATACAGACCATTGGCCGTCATCCTTGACAGATTCTGTTCATTGACCTGTTCCTTATGTTGATTAGTGCCGCGATCGGTACTCGTTCCGGGATTTGAAAGCATTCTTTGTTGCCGTTCCAGCAGCATCATATGGACAGCATGACGTGCGGGGACTTCTTGTGTGAAAAGAGAGACAAAGAGAAGTATCGTCAGTATCAGGAAAGCTTCGACCCTGCTCCGCTTGAGAAACTTTGTAACGTATACAGCTTCGTCCGTTCCCTTCTGAGGAGGGGCTATATATCTTGAAGTGAGATATGCAAAGATAAGCAACTTGACCGAAAGTAGCCGTCCATAGGTATTCGTCAGAAGTGCCCCGAAGGACCCGACATCTACCCATGCGTTGTAAAGCCCTGTAAAGACGAGAGCGGCAAAGACAGGCCCAAAAAGGACATAGAACCTGTCGGCTATGCCTGATACGACATGCTGTTGTTCGGCGCTATCTTTAATATCGGATGCAGAAAAAATAATCGATATCGACAGGAGTGCCCCGCCCCAGGAGATAGACGCCAGGAGATGGAACCAGTCCGAAAATTCCTGCAGGCTAAAGTCTCCGGAGTCCGCACCGTGGCTTGTCGCGCTGCGTGAAAAGGCAATGGCAGCGCAGGCTAAAAACAATGCAATGGACATAATGCGTGAATTCAGATGCCGTTTCCCCAGCAACCAAATACACCAGGCTATAATAATACCAGCTGCCCTAACAAGCCACATGCTTCCATAATGTGAATTAAACAGAACAGTTGGCAGTACAGGGACGATTTCCGTGATGCCCAGACCTGCCATCACCATAGCTCGCTGCAAAAGGATACCTACGCTGCTGATGCTCAGTCCGACAAGGCAAAAAAAGAGCAGCCGACGGCAACGGTCAGAACATTGGTTGGTCGGTGAGTCTTCGAGTCCCGAGCACATAGTCCATAAAAGGCAGAGGACACCGCCGACAAAACAGGATAGAGCCGTCAGATCAATGAATGGCATCAAACCGTGTAGAAATATATCCATACCATTAGCCTCATTTGATCGTAAATGTATAGTCACCGGTTGTCCGGTGTCCGTCCCGTGCCACGACGTTCCAAATGACACGGTATGTGCCTGCTGGAAGTGCGGGTAATCCGACCTCTAGCAGGACCGAGTTGGACGGGTCCACGCGGCTGTTACCCTGGTCCACTTGTTTGCCGCTTCTGTCCTGGACCGTCATCTTGCTGAAGGCCGGCTCAATATCGCCATCGAACCAGATGTATGCGCCCACAGGAGGAGTCGAAATAGTCTCCCCGACCCTCGGAATTGAATGATCAGGGAAGGCATGCCCATAAGACACACGAGGCAATATAAGCAGTAACGCTAGAAAACATAGTGTTACTGCAGGCCTGACATTCATGATATTCATATTTGTTTTAGTGAAAAATGGGTCCGCCTATGCTCTTTGGGAATAGGTCATCAACAAAGAAATGCATCAGTCCAAGAACGCCAACAGTTTTCCCTGATTGAGAGTTGACTGGTATTTGCGCAGCCAGACCGAACTCCATGAATTTGCCGGCCCAGACCAACCCCGGATTTATAGTTCCTGTCGTCAGTCCCTTACTGTCCTGGCTCAGGTTTGTCTGCATCGGGAACTCAACTACGACGATCATGCGCTTGAAGGGAGACGGCAGTCCGATATCCTTTACGTGCTGCTGCAGATACATAAGACTGTACTGAACAGTAAATCCCCAGTTAAAGGTCTTGGCATTGTAATTTATATTAGTGTTTCCGGTATCCGGATCCGTGGTGACATTCTTGCTTCGCGTAGGAAACCCCACCCCTATCGCCCCTGTAACCGCAAAAGGTCGGAAAAAATTGACTGAATCGGAGATATCACCCAATCCTTTCCCGAAAAATATCCCTGGAGTAATATGTGAGAAGGAGTCTGAAATCTGGTGAGCACCGGTACCGCCAATTTCTACGTCCGTACCTATCGACATAATAAGTTCATGCGGGGCATTCGTTAGAAACTGCCATTTCGCCCCGATCCCGGTATTTTCCCATCCATGTGCTGTACCATCACCCTCAAACTTTTGATGCAGGTACGCTTCGTGGAATTCAAAGCCGAAGTCCGGCACGATGCGTTTGGAAGCGTCGATGTTGATTTCAGTGGACTGGACAGGAGGGGTTCCTGATTGTTTGCTACGGTTGACGAGAATAGAAAACTCATCAGATATAAAGGGATCGTCAACTGCGAACGTCGTCGGGAAAAACCTGTCGCCTGCGATCCCATGGGCTGAAGCTGGTTCCGGCACTAGAAGTACTAACGACAAGGCAATCCCAAGCATGCTTAACAAACATGCTACGAATATCGAGCCCCCGGTCAAAGCCCAATTTATCGCCCTCTTATTTGCTGATTGTTTATTCATAGATTTAATCATTTCTAACCCTCCATATTGTTATGTTTAATATCATCGAGGAAAAAGCACTATAGTGTCTGTTACCTTCAATCGTTTGTCAAAAAACAGGAAGAATATCTAAATTGCAACTTCTTTCTTGCTGCATACAACATTCAGCAATTTCCGACGAACAGTTTTGAAGTTAACTTGCAGACTTTGGAGGAGGGTAATCTTGAAAGACTATCAATAAAGGGCTAGGGGTGAAACTCGATGCAGTATAACCCCCAACATAATGCATTGAAGCAGATAGGTAAGTACTTTCGTGGACAAAGGGCGTGTTAATGCTCTTTTGAATCCCCTCTGTCAAACCGTGGCAGACCTCCAGGGTAGCAATGCATGGCACGCTGGAGATTGTAGACATGCATAAAGATACTTTCGGCATGATCGAAAAGACCAGACAGATTACACTTATCACCGAAATAAGTTTCGCGAAGGTTGCTATATCTAAAAAACCTTGCGATGTTTTCATTTGCATGTTATCAGAATATCATGTCCCAAAAATAAATCAAGGATGTCAGTGCACTTGTCACCGCGTTTGATGCTAAAACATGGTAAATTCTTTCAGTTGTTTCTTCTCAGCACACACCTTGCCTCAATGTGTTGCAGGCCTCTTTTTTTGTGTGGGGGGTCTTCCGACCCCTCCACAAGCGGCTTCTATCAATTTGTGGCGGATTTCTAAAAAGGACCGATGAAAGAATAAATGGCCTTCTTGCTCCTGCCTTAGCACCGTCGGATCCGTTGGGTGCCCTGAGCTAAAACATTACTTGAAAGCAGGCATTGAGAAGCCATTTAGTTTTCAACTGAAGGCCGTTCAAGTCCTGATAAAGTGGGATACCCCCTTCAACTCCGAAGCTGAAGGGACCCTTTTGATAACTCACACCGATCAGTCCGTCGAGTCGCTGGCCTCCATAGTTGTTGGGGTCGTCATCTGGCATTGGCGCCCCCGTCATGGGATCGAGTATTGCCTGGATCTGGGAATCCTGGCCCTTGATGCGCCCCGTATCGTTATAAGCCAGACGCAGCGAGGGGGTAACGGGGCCTAAGGCACGCTGAATCCAACCCGTCACCTTGAAATTGTCGCCGTATCGCCAGCCGTCACCGTTTTTTTCTGTATGCCAGGTGTACTGCACTTGCGAGCCCCAGTTCCATTTAGCGTCTTCGCTGAGACCGTTATAGGTAAGCGCAGGCTTAAGATCGTATGTGCCGGAACCGAGCTGCATATCATAAGGGGCGCGCATTCCCATGCCCATTACGTCTACTGTCTGCTTGATGCTGCCGGTCGGAAGGCCGAGCCCGAGGCTGCCGACAAGATAATTGTTAATCTTGTACAAACCTCGTAGCTCGCTGTCTCCGAAACCGCTTGTGGACATAGGGGCGCCGGTAAAGGTGCCCATCATCGGCCCCATGTCCATTGTCATCTTCATTTTGTTTGATAGATAACTCGTCATTGCCATCACAGTCAACCGATCAGTGACCCCGTACATCGCCATCACCATTTGCATATCCATGGTCATGCTGGTGGGAATCATCATATAGTTAAAAGGCTGACCCCTCATCCAACCGACGCTGTTATTACCGACGTTATTTGTCCCAGCGCGCAACCCCATCATGTCCATATGCATGAATGAGTAGTTAACCATCCACATGCCGGCTGGGTGAGTATGGTATATTTTATCGCCAAAAGCGGGATTGAACATCATTTGAGCGCCCGGACCCATGGCCATATGGCTCATATCGTGACCCATGTCCATATGATCTTTGTGGGGCATCGCTCCGGTATTCGCACCGTCGTTCGCAGCGGCCTTCAGTGCCTCATCAAAATTGCTCACTTTGCCGCCATATTCCTGCGCGAATTCCTGAGCTCCTTTCTCCTCAGCAAAAGCCCATTCCGGCAAATAGGTCATGACACCCGCTTTGCTGCCGCCAATGACCCAGGTTGCGGTCTTTGCATCTATCAGCTTTGTTGTTGCATAATCAGCGACCGTTATCGATTTAACCTGCTTTTCTTTGTTTTCTCTCATCTCCTCGGCTGCACAGTGGAGACTGCAGAGCCCAACCGTGGTCCCGTCAGCATAAACAATCAGCATCCGGCTCCGGACATAAACGTTCCGGTCCATCCCGCATACCTTGCAGGTCGTGGGATTCTCTATTGTGGCCGCTTCGTTGCCGGCAAATGAGGTGCGCACGCAGAATAACTGAACAAGAATAAACAGGATCGCAATAGATGTTGTAAACTTTTTTAGTGGTTTCATGCTTCCCCCTTTTGTATCAAGCTGAGAGTCCTCATGATTCGTTGCTCTTCTTATTGAATTCGTTAGATTTCTTTGCAAACTATCATTTGCAGTGGAATTACCCGATTGGCATATCGCAACCATGCGCCGCGTAGATGTCACCTGGGCGTTTCAGTCGAACTGTTTCGAAGTTAACTTGTAGATTCTGGGGGAGGGTATTCTTGAAAGACTATCAGTAAAAGGCTAGGCGTTAAACTCAATATAGTATGAGTTCCAGTAGGGTTCCATGGACCAAACAATTCAGGATAGTCAATCACTAAGGGTGTATCGATAATTCTCTGAATCCCTGATGTGGGATGGCAGACTTCAAGCTTACTTATGCATCGTTCCGCGGGACTTATATGAACGCAGACAAGTACCGTCGGCATTATGGAAACTATGAACACGATCAGGATCATTCCCGAAATAAGTTTTACCGCATTTGCAATGTTCAAAAGTCCTCGGCAATTTTCATTTGGATGCCGCTAGCATATCACACCGATAGAGAAAGTCAAAAATACGCCGCACACGGGATTGACATGAAGGCAGGGTTGAGTCTAGCGGAGAAGTACTTCTTGAAGGTGAAATATTAGTACATGAATATGCTGTTCATCGTCGGCTTTCCCGCATATATAAATTTTTGTTCTGGGCCGTGATTAAATGCGGTAGTACCTCAGTCAGACTTTTGTAATTCCAGGATGGGAATATGATATTTTCCATCTTGGAATTTCCCGGGAATTCTGATCGGGTAGCAGCCCCCAATTCCATTCCTTACCTCCGACACGCTATATGTCGTACCGCATTCCTTACAAGTAAAATGATCGTTACTAAATGTGAAGCCAACCTTGGATTTACAGCTCAAACATTTATCAAGAAAAGAAAGGACTTCATTGTCGATTTTTATGACAAAGAAATTTATGTTCTCATTCCCGGCATTATAGGTAAAGAATTGGGGGACCTCGGGGTTAAGGCTTTGAGCATCAATAGTCACCTCGTCACCTGACACGGGTGCTTTTGTATAAGCCGTATGATTAGAGCAAGCAGAGAGAAGCATCATACAAGTCAACGCAAGATAGAGTATTACTTTAGCGAAGTTAAGCCTTCTACTAGTCCACACCATCCTATAATAAACGATCGTCTTTTCAACAGTCCACCGGCAAGTCTATGTTCCAGAGATGTTAGAGATTCTATCATTTACAATATAGTGCGCACGAGGCTAGCGACTTCAATCAGATCCAGCTATTTGTATATATCAACTTGTAACGACAATAAATTATCCCCTACAGCCTAACTTAACTTGGTGTCCGACATATCGGGGGAAGACCAGTTCCGCACTGTCTGCTTCTTCATTAAGATGAGAATCACCCTATTGATAATTACGTTAGAATGCACCAAACGTGGCTTGCGGTATACGCCACGTAATCCTCTGCATTTGCATCCGTATGACGTATCGAATGAAGCCCCCCGAATCAAACTAAGTTGACAAAAGATCGACTGAAGGGTTATAAAATACCATCTCAGGTGCCGTAAGGATTAATAGGGAATCCCGTGGGGCGGTAACGTCGATTCGGGAGCGGGCCCGCCGCTGTAATCGGGGACGAAAGCCGATTGAGCCACTGGAGGAAACCTCTGGGAAGGCTGGCAAGTAGGAAGATCCGGTAGCCAGAAGACCTGCCTGTGATACTCAGTGATGTGTTGCTGATGACGGTAAGATCATTCTAGCAATTCTATAGAATACCTCCCCGTTCCAGTCAACATTCACTCATCAACCCTCCTTGCCGTGGCTGGAAGGAAAGAGGATGAAGTAAATCAGGGTGCAATCCTCAGGGCATTTTGCCTTGGGGTTTTTTTTATTTTCAGGAGCAAGTGAAAATGAAACGGTTGCACCTGGTTGCGAAGCGGAAGATTATTGCCACAGGTAACTCTGGCAGAAAATATGAAAGACTGCATCGGGAGACGTCCCGGGGTATTCTAACCCAATTCGCCAGTATCACAGCAAAATTGATGTTTGTAATGATAGTTACTTGTCCAGCCTATGCAGACACCGACGGCACTCAGACCTCTGTAGCGGAAAACCGCCTTGATCAAAAAACGAAACAAGAGCTGCTTGATATTATGCAACGTATTATTATACGGCATCCCGAAATCGGTAAGGAGCTGTTGGAGCAGCCACAGGATCCGCCTTCGGTTCCTGAAAAACCTGCGGAGACTGTGACTGCTGAAGAGCAGCCTGAACAAAAAACAGAAGAGCAGCCAGCATGGATGCCAAAAGTGCTTGGCATTCAGTTTAACGGAATATACCAAAACGTGCCCGGTTTTCATAGCCCATACGAAGGAGACCACAGTTTTAGGACTGACGGCGGTCTCAGCCACAACATCACTCATATATATGGAGCTTATTTAGGCTCCCAGGTACTGTCAACTCTCCAAGCTTATGTCGATATTGAGATGGCCAAGGGATCTGGAGTTAGCAAAGGCCAGGGTTTGGGCGGATACACCGATGGAGATGTAATAAGAACAGGGACGGTAGATTTGGGCAGCGGCCCCTACATAGCGCGAGCTTATTTGCGCTACTACTATCCCCTGTCTTCAGAGACAGAGAACGTGGAGCGCGGACAAGACCAGTTACCGGGATATGAGCCCACCAGTCGATTAGAGATGAAGGCAGGTAAATTGGCGGCAGCCGATGATTTCGACCTGAACTGCTATGCGAACAACACACGCACCCAATTTTTAAACTATTCTTTTATTAACAATACCTCATGGGATTATGCAGCGGATACCAGGGGCTACACCTACGGTTTCGTAGCATCAATTGTACAGAGGAAATGGAGATTAGCCCTCGGCATGTATCAGATGGTGACTACTGCCAACGGCAGTACTTTTGATGAGCATATCACTCAAGCCCAGGGGAGCAATCTTGAACTTACTCTCAAACCTGGTGACGCAGGTACCGTGATACGTCTTCTCAGCTATCTTAATCAGGGACGCATGGATAATTATGCCGACGCAATAGCACTCGGTAATTCCATCTCTACAGTATCCAGTGTTTCAAATAATGAGAAACCAGGACGCACTAAATATGGTTTTGGTCTTAACTTTGAACAACCATTAGCTGATAACGGTGAAACCGGGATTTTCGGCAGATTAGGATGGAATGACGGCCATAATGAGACCTTCTCCTATACCGAAGTTGACCGGGAAGCGAGTGTTGGTGTTCAGATAAGCGGAATACATTGGAAACGAGCTGAAGACCATTGGGGAATTGCCTATGCAGTGGATGGGCTGTCATCCCAGCATAAACAATATCTTGCGGACGGAGGCCTTGGCATGCTACTGGGAGATGGACAACTGAGTTACGGACTGGAACAGATATTCGAAACCTATTATCGAGTCCAGATTGGGAAATATGTACAGGTTTCCCCTGACTTCCAGTACATAGTTAATCCCGGATATAACCGAGATCGCGGCTCTGTTACCGTGTATTCCATGCGCGTGCGCATGAGCTACTAATACGCAATGTATCGACCGACGAATAAAAGGAGATAATGATTATGAAAAGTCAAAGATCAGCATCAAGAGGGCATCTTTATCGAATAGCTTTTTTAGGAGCAAGTTTATTCGTACTCCTTTCAACAAACGCCTATGCCATGCATATCTCAGAAGGCATACTGCCTTTGAACTGGGCAGTATTATGGTTTGCAGTGGCCGGGCCTTTTGTGGCCTATGGATTGTTCCGCTTAAAGAAAATATCCAGTACGGATATCTCCTTTAAACCTCTGGTAGGCCTCATGGCTGCGATGGTCTTTATTATCTCATGTATGCCGATTCCTGTGCCGACGGCGGGTACATGCTCTCACCCCTGTGGAACTGGAATGTCAGCCATACTGCTCGGTCCCCCCATCAGCATTCTGATTGCTGCAGTGGCCCTTCTTATTCAGGCGCTTGTGCTTTCCCATGGCGGTTTGAGTACGTGGGGAGCCAATATTGTGTCTATGGGAGTAATGGGATCATTTGCCGGATATGCAACGTTCAGAACGTTAAGGTCATTGAGAATCAATATGTGGATTGCAGGCTTCTTTGCGGGGTTATTTGCCGACTGGGCAACCTATTTGGGCACATCTATTATGCTTGCGGCAGGCATAAAAGGTACTGATCCATTTATGCCTATTTTCACAAAGATCGCCATTTCCTTTATCCCTACACAGCTGCCTCTGGGAATTCTAGAAGGTGCCATGACTGCTGGTGTAGTGGTCCTGCTGGCTAAGAGACGACCTGACCTTCTCATAAAAATGAGAGTGATAAAGGCTGGCGAGGCGTCAATATGAAACCTCTGAATGCTATGAGTATATGTCTTGTAATCTTCTTTATGCTTTGTAATCTATCTATTGCCATAGCTGATGAAGAAAAATGGACTGGAGTAGATGAAGCGGTCGTCCAAAAAATAGCGAAGGAGCATGGCAGGGAAGCACATACTCCGCTCATTAACACTGACCAGGGAGACATGCTGCTCTTTGTCTTTCTCGTAGCGGGGACAATCGGAGGATTCACTGCAGGTTATTACTGGAGAATACTAATGGTAGAAAGGTCGCCTAAAATTAATAAAGAAAAACTGACAATCAAAGGATGACTCGCCGATTATATGAGAATTGTTCGCAGGGCGATTCTCACGATTTAAGATGGCAAAGCTAATCCAGCATGGAACCATTTTCCGAACACTTGAGGAAGGAACACACACTCTCAGGTATTGATGCGAGGATCAAGTTGATCATCGCGGTCGTACTGACAATACTAGGTTTGTAGAGGCGCATGCGCTTATTGGACCGGATGATTTTTCTCTGGACTTGCATAGAATAATATATGAAGTAATGCTAGTGCTCGATGCGAATAATGACTTCATCGATTACATTAATCTTCTGAGAAACTTCTCAGTAACAGGCAGATAGCAACCTTTTCTTACCTTAAGAATTTTAATGCATGGCCAGTTTCGGAAGACATCGGTGGTGTGGCAAGATTCATCTGTTGAATCGGCTATCTCATACCCATATAGCCATCTCCGAAGTGAGTGTCATTAATAAAGCGGATCAATTGAGGGGTTCACCAAGGATACGCATATTCTGGATAGACATGATTACGATATTATCTATTGAAATATATAGATAATTTTGGTGGAGGCGGCGGGAATTGAACCCGCGTCCGAAAGCACTACTCCCGGGCTTCTACATGTTTATCCAACCGATTTAAAGCTTCGGATGCCGGCATGCCGATTGGCAGGCCCCCCGTCATCCTATCCCCTGAGTCTCCCGCTGTACGCCAGGGCGTTCATGCAGCGGCAGCCTGCTAAATGACGCTCATTGCAAGCCACAGGCAGTCCTGCGTGAGCGTGCCGCTTTTAGTTAAGCAGCAAGTGCCAGTTCGTTGTTGGCGTTTGTGTTTGTTTCCACCTTTTTACGTGGTGATGGAGCCACGACATGCCACCTGAGCCTCATAACCCCCGTCGAGCCCTTTCGCCCCCGATTGGTGAAGCCTTGTGTCTACTTCATTATACCATTTATCACGGCAGCCCAGGGCGGCACATAGTCCTGATAAGCTGTTTGGAGATGATCCATGCGCAATGCCGGTTATAAGCCGTCTGCTGGATCGGATGGACGAGAGTGTCATGAAAACCTTTTCAGAGGAAACGGTGAAGACCCTTGTCTCCGCACCAGACGCTGTAACCTGTGAGTTGAAGCGTGATCAGTCTGTTAAAGGCCGACATTAATTACGCTTCATCCATTCCGACCTGTGCGTTAACATCCGTCAACGCTGTATCTTTCACAGCTTATATTTAACACCAGATCTTTTGTAAAAGGTCCTGAACATGTACGGTTTCTCATAGGAGATTATGAGCACTAATCTTGCTAGACGGTAAGAACAAAGATCAATATGGAGGATGGCTTAATGCCCGGAACCAAGAATTCCCGAACCTTATTGTTTATCACTGCCGAGATGCCTTCTCTGAACAAACACTATCTCGTACACCGGTATAAAGGACTTGTAGTGCTGGCGATTTCGATAGATCCGTCAGAGCAGAATGTAAAGTCATTCATCTCACAGAAAGGCTATTCGATCCCGGTGCTCATCGACAATAAAAAGGAGGTCTTCTTTGAAACTTACGGGCTCTTCGGCCTACCCGTTTCTTTAATCATCGACAGGGATGGCACGATTGTTCAGAAGGTCATCGGCGAAACAGCCTGGAATTCTCCTCAAATGGAAGAAAAGATTCGGAAGCTCTTGGCGGGAGGTGAAATGAGGAATAAGCGCACGTTCATAGTAACGACACTACTACTATTGCTGGCGGCAGGATGCACCTCCAATTTCCTTATCACTAAGGACGGCAAGAGCTATTTCTTCGTAGCCGGGACGATGCGATCTATAAGATGCTTTGCGAATCCGGCGACCTGAAGATGATCCTTGCTGGTACGAAATTGCCCGACAACACAAAAGCGGATCTTTACAAATATGACTGCACGGCCCCTTCAAAGGATAGACTCAAAGGGGTGGTGTCTTCGATGACGCCGGAGCAGCGCAGGGATCTGCGCCTGTCATTCCAGGTTCATGGTTATGACATCAATCGCATCAATTGTTGCTAGGGTAGCGACACCCCGGGCGGGTGCAAAACGGTTTTTTCTAAAGAACGACTATGTCGTCAGACAGGCAGGTGAGCTTCTCTGCACCAGTTGCCGTGACCAGCCATGTGTTCTCGATGCCCACAACTCCGACTCCTGAAAAAATGAACTTAGGTTCTATCGCAACGGCTTGGCCCTCTTGCAGTGGTGCCTTGAATCCCTTGGCTAGGATGGGAAGCTCATCGAGCTCAAGCCCCACGCCGTGGCCGACGAACTTGGCCTGTTCGCCTGTATTTCCCATAAAGTTAGCGCCGAATCCGGACTCTTCGGCCATTGCGACGGCGCTCAGGTATAGGTCTTCGCAGACTATTCCCGGACGGAGACCATGAACTACCCGGGCCTGAATCCCTACCGCGGTATCAAAGGCCTTTCTTAATTTCTGATTGAGTTCGCCGAAGACGAAGGTTCGAGTCATGTCCATCATGTAATTGCCAAAGGTGCCAGAGTAGTCTACGATGATAGGGGTGTGCTCTTCTATTACGGCAGACGACGGTCCGAATGGAGTTCCGCTTGAGATTCCTCTGGCGGTCACCGGGCCATCGAAGCCGCCGGGATACGCAGCACTCTCTCCAGCGGCTGCAAGGCCGATGATCTCCTGTCCGAAGGAGCGCATGCGGATGGCCCCTTCACTGCCGCTTTTCCTCAGATGGTACTCCATTTCGGCTGCCAGATCGATCTCGCGCATGCCCCGCCTAAGGAATGACGGGATCTGAGAGAATATCCCGGCCAGACGTTGCCCGCTCTCGCGCATGCGAACGACTTCCCACTGGGATTTGACGGAGCGGAGTTCCCGATTCAGCGCCGATATATCTACGAACTCGCGCTCGGAGAGAAGTTCGGAATAGTATTTGTAATATTTAACCGGCATGATGTCTAAGGTGAGGCCTATCCTCCTGATACGGCTGTCAAAGAGTGCTGGAAATTCCTTGCTTGACGGAAAGCGCCTGGTATCCGCAATGCGACTTTCGGTCTTTGCTCGGATGTAGCTTTTCCGGACCAGAAGCATGGGTTCGCCTTCTGTGGGGACCCACAGTGCCGCGTTCTGACGGGTGCCGGAAAAATAGTAGATATCGATGGGCCAGACAAAAAGCGCACCGCCGAGGGCCTGCTCCTTAAGGCGCCCTCGCAGCCGATCTATCCGATGTTGATATTCTGAGTGCGGGGTTGCATTTGTATTCACGATTTGTCAGTTTACATCACAGCGGGCTCCCCAGTAAACACCTGAAAGGCCGCTGATGCGGCGCGAGAAGAGTACCGGGTATGATGTATAATTACCGGATATGGATACAACGACAATTCTAGGTTACGTCGCAGGAGCCGTGACCACAACGTCCTTAGTGCCTCAGGTAATGAAGATATGGAAAACAAAATCGGCAAGGGATGTTTCGCTTGGGATGTTTCTCATCTTCAGCATTGGCATTTCGCTCTGGATTGCCTATGGGGTTTTTTTACATTCCATGCCTATAATAGTTGCCAATACAGTCTCACTTCTGCTCGGTTTCATAGTGTTAGGACTGAAATTAAGATTCAATGGAAGATAAAATGCATCGGGTCGCAGTCGCCAAGTCGCTGAAAGAGACGAACCCCTACCTGCGGGACCACAGCAGATATGAGGATTCCTTGATCAATAACGTGGTCACCTCATCTGCGGTGGAGGGCATCATGATTGAGCGCGAAAAGCTGCTGAAGGAGCATTTATTATTGATGGTGCCTGCCTTTCAGCGACCTCTGCAGGATCAATCCGAATAGCTCTTCCATGGGACTGAGGTCCCCGCGCAATCCGTCGTCGAGTGCGCGTTTATAGCGGGCTGTCTTACCGGCCCCGACGTCTTTAAAATCCAGCAGCGGCAGCCCGGCCTGAGCTGCCATGAGTGTCACGAGCAAACGTCCGGTTCTTGCATTTCCCCGGCGAAAAGGGTGTATGAGAAAAAATTCGATATAGACTTCCGCCAGCGCTTTTGTTATTCTGTCAGCCGACCTGAATGTGCACGGCGTATTACGATGTAGCGGGCCTGCTTCAAAGGTTTTCATAAGACGGGGGACCTGTTGTGCCGGTGCGTAAGATATTGTTTCCTTGTCCAAATTGACCTGCCGGTATTCACCCGCCCATGCATAGATGCCGCCAAGCCATGCTTTGTGCATGAATCGTATGTCCGCATCTGTAAATCTGTGTCCGGCATCGTAGATACCCAGCAATTTATCCGCGGCGATCTTCAACGCGGCTGTCTCGGCCTCTTCAATACTACCTTTAGTAGTGATGCCCAGCCGGTTTGTTAGAATCACTCCATGCGAACCGGGCTTAAAGTCAGTCTCATCCATTGGCATAGTATCTTTCATTATACCAGCATCCCAGCCCGAACAGGGATTGACGTCTCACGCTAAGCCGGCCTATTTTGTGCTAATATTATCAATGTCCGGCGATAAAAACCGTACAGTTTATTCAACCGAAAGCGATATCCCCCGTAAGGACCCTCTGCACGGCGCTTCCGACCGGAAGATATTGCAGCCGAGTGTGGCCGCAATGCAGCAGCGCGTCTGCGTCAGCCTCGATAAAAAGGGGCGTGCGGGAAAGTCCGTTACCTTGATAGCGGGCTCGCAGATGACTCCGAAAGAAAGGGAGACGCTTCTCAAGCAGCTCAAAACGCGCTTCGGGGCTGGAGGGGCGGTGAAAGATGCAGTCATCGAGGTACAAGGGGATCACCGTGATGAAGTCATTTCAGTACTAGAAGGCCTTGGATACCAGCCCAAACGCAAGGGTGGATAATCTAGTGCCTGCATCTGCATTGCGTTATTGACACCTTAACCCGCCTGTTTCTATACTTAGACTCATGAAACGCATAGCGGTCATCGACGGGCAGGGCGGCGGCATCGGCGGCCTCATCATTAAAGCCCTTAGAGAGCGCATGGGTGAGAGTATCGAGATAATCGCCCTCGGCACCAATTCCACAGCGACCACCTCGATGCTGAAGGCCCGTGCCAACAAAGGGGCGACCGGCGAAAATGCCATCGTGTGGAATACCCCGAAGGTTGATATGATAGCGGGTCCATTGAGCATTATTCTCTGCAACGGGATGCTCGGGGAATTGACGCCGCGGATGGCAGAGGCTATTTCCTCATCGCCGGCAAAAAAGTTCCTGCTGCCGCTGAACCAGGAACAGGTCGAAGTAATCGGAGCCGCGAAAGAACCGCTGCCGCATCTTATCGAAATCATTGTCTCGAAAATAAAGGAGGAGTGCGATGTGTGAGGCTAATGCATACGTTTACAAGGACGGGAGCGAAGAGCTTTACCTTGAAAGCGTCGACATGCTCGTTCCGGAAGGCGACAAGATATTCCTGAGAAACCTTTTTGGCGAACAAAAAACCTTTGTCGGCCGGGTACGGGAGATTTCCCTCCTCAGACACAAGATACTTCTCGAAGAGACAACATAGAGATTTGACACTATCATGGAGGCTAATTGATTCGGGAGCCTGCGAGGCAGCTTTCAATATGGCCCTCGATGAGGCTTTATGCTTTTCGGTTCGAAAGGGTGATTCCCCTGTCGTATTGCGCCTTTACACATGGGAGGCCGCAGCTGTGAGCCTCGGGGCTTTTCAGAAAACCGCCGATATCGACCTTGAATACTGCATCAAAAGCAATATCCCCGTTGTGAGGCGGCCTACAGGGGGTCGTGCCATCCTGCACGGCGACGAACTCACCTATAGTTTTTCCGCAAGGAACGAGGGCATCTTCTCGGAGGGCCTCATGGGATCATATCGGAGACTTGGCGCGGCATTCAGCCGCTGTTTCGAGCTCGCAGGCCTAGCATGCGTTATGAAGAACGAGCTGGAAAGAGGCAAAAGGCATGTCAGGAGCCCGTTATGTTTTGCATCGTCTTCACTGGGCGAAATCAGCAGTCGCGGCATGAAGATTATAGGGTCTGCTCAGAAACGCTGGAGAGATGGGTTTTTACAGCAGGGTTCGATCCCCTTAACTGTCGATCATGAAAGATTGCGCGGGGTGTTCGGGAAATTCGTTCCGTCTTCAAACCGGCATAGTGGTAATCCAATCCCGGGAGGGTTAAGAGATATCATGCCGGCGCTGGATGCCGCGTTATTCAAACGCCGGATCATCGTAGCATTCGAGGAGATCTTCTCGATCACTCTGGCTGATTCTCGGCCTTCTCCTCAGGAACTGGAGTTTGCTCATCAACTGATGGCTGTGAAGTATCGGGACTCACTCGGGACTCGGGAAGAGAAGGCAGGTGACCCGTTCTGTAATACTGCAGGAATACCGCCGCAAGGATAACCAGCCCTATATAACCGTGAGCAGCCTGTGAGATAAACTGAAAGGGCATCGCAATCACGGGACCTATCGAAGGGGCCATTGCCAGCAGAGATGTAATGGTCACCACAACAGAACCTGCAGCAAGGTAGCCGATTACCAGGATGCCGAGAAGAATATGTGCCGAAGGTGTCTTGTATAGATATTGTGCGATCTGTTTGATGGCCTTGAAGGGCCTCGGACGGCTGAATGTCAGGTAGCCACAGCCGTATAACGTCATTCCGAGGGTGATGAAAAATAGAAACAGGCCGACCGACAGCAGTACGAGAAAGAAAAATATGCTGAGAAAAACGGCAAGGGTGGCTTCCTGCGTCTCGGCCATAGAGATGATCTTTCGTGCGGTTTCGCTCAGGATCCCCATAATCATTGCAAGAATTGCAAAGCCGAAGCCGGCAACATTTGTGAAGATGAAAAGAGGGAAGAAGAGCCTTCTTGCTTCGGACCAAAAAATTCTAAAGCCGAACTTCTGCCCGTTGAGAATCGTTTTGGCGAGGGAACCTATGGTACCGGCAAAGGCAAATATCCACATTGCGATGACGGAAGCAACATACAGTACAAATCCGAGGGTGACAAAGAGGACTATGGGAAGTGATTTCCTGAGCATGCCGGCACTGACTTGGAAGACGCTAATAAGGTCTTTCTGCCGCAAAATCTCGGTAAGGTCGAGCCCGAAGATGACAAACGCGATGGCGAGAGGAATGCCGACAATAATGAGCAGGCTGATAAAGCTGAGAAACATGAAGATAAACTGCACGAGAATCAGCTGCCAGTTCTTGTTGGCAACAGCCACGCCTTCCTTTATTACCGAAATATAATTCATCGTGCCTTCAGTGCCTGGGCCTTCCGTGGTGCATAGTTTCCGACGATATGCCGACTATCACAATCCCCACACTCTCCGCCTCTCTTATCACGGTATCCCTGCTGACGATCAGGCTTCTATGCGCCTCCAAAGCAAGGACTTTCGCGTTTACCTTCTCCATTGACTTCAGTGTATCGAGCCCGACTGCGGGAACATCCATCCTCATGTCCTGCTGTGGTTTGCTCACCTTGACGACAACAGCGCCATCGCCCGCCCATTTGCCGCCCCGCAGGATGGCCTCATCCGTCCCCTCGATCGCCTCAATAGCCATCACGGCCCTGCTCTTTATCACCACCGTCTGTCCGATGTCGAGCTTTGCTATCTCCCTTGCTATCTTCCAGCCGAACTCTATGTCCTTCCACTGTTCTTCATCAGGCTTCTTTCTGGTGAGGCATCCGACGGGCGTGAGCAGGTGTGGGCTGAATTTAGTGGTGTCTATAATCTCGATCCCCTCGCCTGCAAGCTCCTTAGTTATCGCATTGAGGATAGCATCGTCGCTCTTATCCTTGATCGAAAAAAGCAGCTTAACGGCCCTGAGGTCCGGTGTTATCTTTGACTTGTAAAGAAGGGATTTGGGTACCTTGCCGGCCATAATCGCTTCTTTGATTCGGTGTTTCTTCAGGGTGTCGATAAGCTCGCCAAATTTGCCCGGATTGACCCATCGTATCTCGTCGGACACGCTGTCCATTTCCAGCGATGCGAGGGTTTCGAGCGCTACTGTGATGACCTTGTAACCTCTCTCCCTGGCGTCTTTCGCGATGATAACAGGCAGTTCGCCCATTCCTGCGATAATTCCTATCTGCATATGCCCCGTTTGTTTTTCTCGATGAACTCCACCAGGTGCTTGATTTCAGGCAGCTGCGGAAGGTCAGTCTTGATCGCCTTTAGGGCGTCCGCCAATGTCCTCTTTTCGCGAAAGAGTATTTTGTAAGCCTTTTTCAGGACCTTCACTGTCTCGTCCGTAAAACCGCGGCGTTTGAGGCCGACAGCATTGAGTCCATATAACTTGGCCCGTGCCCCGGACGCCATCGTATAAGGCGGGATGTCCTGCCCGATCCCGCTGAAACCTCCGACCATCGCGTAAGCGCCGATGCGCGTGAATTGATGTATGACCACGACGCCTCCGATGAAGGCAAAGTCTTCGATCATGACATGACCGGCCAGAGTGGCCGCGTTTGCCATAATATTCGAAGAGCCCACGTGGCAGTCGTGGGCAACATGGCAATAAGCCATGATAAAGTTGTTGTCTCCGATCTTTGTGAAACCGTCGCCGCTGACTGAGCCACGGTGGATGGACGTATATTCCCTGATCGTGCAGCCCTTACCGATCTTTACCCCTGTAGGTTCACCCTTGTATTTGAGGTCCTGAGGGGGCAGCCCGATCGTGGCAAAGGGATGAATCGTGCAGCCCTCATCGACTTCAGTATTGCCCTCGACGACGACGTTTGAGATGAGCTTTGAGTCCTTATTGATTACGACCCCATCGCCGATAATGCAGTACGGCCCGATTGTGACACCGTCCGCAATCTGCGCCTTTTTGCTTATGATAGCCGTTTTATGGATTTCGTTAGTCATAGGTATTCTACAAGACTTTGTCTGTCATCATGGCAGTGAACTCAGCCTCGGAAGTAAGCTTGCCATCGACCAGTGCGTTACCGCTGAACTTCCATACGTTGCCGCGCTTATGGGTGACATTGACTTCGAAACGGAGCTGGTCACCCGGGAACACTGGCTTGCGAAACTTGACCTTGTCGATGCTCATAAAATATACCGACATGCTGGACATGCCAGACTTGAATGCGAGGATACCCGCGACCTGGGCCATTGCCTCGATGATCAACACCCCGGGCATGACAGGGTTGTTCGGGAAATGACCGGTGAAGAATGGTTCGTTTATTGTGACATTCTTAATACCAACGGCCTTGACCTCTGGGTCGAGTTCCAGTACCCTGTCCACGAGTAAAAATGGATAGCGGTGCGGTAGAAGCGACATTATCTCTTTAATATCGATCATCTTTCCTCCATATAATACTATTATCAAAATCAAGAAATCGGAAGGGAAAAAGAATTGAATCTTTTGTTCCTTCTGACCTCTAACTATTGTCTTCTTTCTTTTGGCGACACTTTAATGCTTTTATCTGCTCCTCAAGCTCGTGTATCTTTTTCTTCATTTCGGGCAACTGCGCAAATATGGCAGTTGATTTTAGCCAGTCACGGTGAGGTATGGCAGGGCCGCCCGAATAGATGCCCTTTTTCACCGTTCCCATGAACCCACCCTTGGCGCCGAGCATCGCTCCTGCTTCTATCGCCGCATGATCGGCGACGCCTGCCTGGCCGCCGAGGATCACGCCATCGCCGATCGTAGAGCTTCCGCCGATTCCAACTTGAGATACCAGTATCACGCTCTTTCCAACCTTCACATTATGGCCGATCTGCACCTGGTTGTCTATCTTGGTTCCGCGGCCGATCACGGTAGCCCCTGTTGTAGCGCGATCTATCGTGGTGTTGGCGCCGATTTCTACATCGTCTTCTATGATCACAGTGCCTACCTGCGGTATTTTCCGATGCGACTGCCCGTCAAATATATAGCCGAATCCGTCGGCGCCGATGACTGCGCCGGGGTGAACAATGACCCTCGAGCCAACAGTAACACCTTCGCGGATAGTAACATTGGAGTAGATAAGACATGTTGCACCGACTTTGCTTCCTTCGCCTATAAAGACGCCCGGGTAGATAACACTGTCCTTACCGATGTTCGCATTGTTGGCAATAAATGCAAAGGGATAAACAGTAACATTTTCACCTAGTGATGCAGAGGGGGATACAAATGACTTTTCGCTGATACCCATGAAAGGATGGGGCTTCACATAGAAATGTCCGAGTAGCCGCGCAAAAGCAAGCTGCGGATTGGCGCAAGCTATCTGAGGTTTCTCCAGGCCTTCAATGCCCTCCTTGACGATTACGGCAGCGGCCCTGCTCTCCCTCACTTCCTTTAATAGTTTGATGCCGGACAGAAAAGTGATGTCACCATCTCCGGCTTCGGACAGGCCGGCAACCCCTGATATCTCGACATCGCCGTTGCCGATTAACCGGCCTTCGACTAGTATGGTAATATCTTTAAGTTTCATCATAAAAGCAATTGAGCCGATGGACGGCAGGCCGCAGTAGGCCAGTCGTCCATCGACTCATCTATCGCAGCTCCTTATTTCTTGCCGTTCTTCTGATTGGAAGAATCAAACTTCTTTATCACCTTATCGGTAATATCGAGGCTCTTGTCCGAAAATAGTACAAGGCCCTCCGCGTTTTCGAGAATAAGAGTGAACTGCTCTTCCTGGGCTATGCCGGCGATGACCGTCCGCAGGTCCTTGACGATACGCCCCGTCAGCTCGCTTTCTCTCTTGCGGACCTCGGTCTGAGAGTCGGTCATGGTCCGCTGATATTCCCGAGTGAGGCGTTCAAATTCTTCCTCTTTACTCTTCTTCGCTTCGGCTGAAAGCACGCCGCCCTGCTTTTCGAGTTCACTTTTCAATTTCTCGATCGCTTTTCCCTTATCATCAAGGGATGTCTGTTTGTCTTTTATCATCGACTCGAGATCGGCCTTCGCCTTTTTACCCTGTTCCGATTCGTTGACTGCCTTAAAGAGATCGACCAGGCCTACTTTCATTGCTGTTTCAGCTGCGAGCACGGGGGATGCTGCCATAACCAACAGAAACAGTCCCAGCGCGCCCATTAATATCACTTTCTTCATCATTTCCTCCATCGCAGTTTTATCATATTTTCTGTTATTCGCTCGCAAACAAACAGGATCAAAATGCCTGCCCGAATGCGAATTCGATCTTGCCAGCCGCCTCACCGGCTCGCTTGAATAAGTTAACTCCATATTCTACCCTGACCGGCCCGAACGGCGATGCCCAGCGGAGGCCAGCACCGGAAGTATATCTTAGATCTGTGCCGAGTGTTTGATCGCTGGCGTATGCCTGACCTGCATCGGCGAAGACGACCCCTTTGATCTTTAAATCTTGTATGATCGGGAATATGTATTCGGCATTGAATATGAGCTCTTTGGTACCGCCTATCGCTTCTCCGGTCCCGAGATCTTTTGGTCCGGCTATACCCCATCCTAGTCCGCGCACTGTATAGATGCCGCCTACATAAAAATTTTCATACAGCGGAACCGCTTTATTGAAGATTCCTTGTATCCATCCAACACGCGCGCGCAGGTGAATCGTCGTAACATCGAAGACGGGGAAATACCATCCCGAATCAAGTACCCCTCTAATGAATGCATTATCCCCGCCCAGACCGGCGAAGGTAGTGGTCAGGACATTTCTCGAGCCGCTTAAAGGATCAAGAAAGTAATCTCTTGTGTCACGAGCTATTGCCGGGCTGATGGCGCTCGTGATCCGTTTTCCAACCTGGTCCAGCACCACAACGGATGCATTAGCAGCGACATTCGATACTCTTACCTGCTCCAAATTGTATGCAAGGGATGCGCTCCAATATTCCCAGAAGCTTTTGCCGAGGCTCAATTCTAGACCAACGGCATTTCTCGTGAAATCCGGGTAATCCCTTTGCTGTTTGTATATCGTAGCGCCGAAGGATAGGGGCTTATTAAGGAACCAGGGGTCCCTGAAAGTCAGTTCGGCGTCGTTCATTGTCGTCCCCAACTCTCCCTTTATCTTCAGCAGCTGCCCGTTGCCAAAAAGGTTCGCCTGCGACAGTTCGACCATACCGATGACCTTATCGACGGAGCTATAGCCGCCTCCGACGCTCACAGATCCCGTCGATTTCTCCTTCACCTTAACGTCGAGGTCGACCACCTTTTCCTCAGGCCTCGGCTTGGGCGCAATATCGACTGTCTCGAAGAAGTTTAGATTGTTCAAGCGTTCATAGCTTCTTTTAAGTGCAGAATTGTTGAAGGTATCGCCCTCGTCGACTCTGACCTCTCTCCGGATGACTTTATCTCTCGTTTTGGTGTTACCGGAGATCTCGATCTTCCCTACCTTGTACTTGTCACCCTCACCAATCTGATAAACGACCGCAACCTGCTTTTTCTCTTCATCGGGCACGATGTCGGGGTTGACCGAGACAAGGGCATATCCGTTGTCGGAAAACTTGTCCGATAGCGCGGTGACATCTTTCCTCATCACTGCCTTGCTGAAAACCTTGTCGGGCGCCAGCTTGATAAGCTTCCTCAATTCTTCTTCTGAAAATATCTTGTTGCCGGTGATGCCGACAGAGGAGACTTTAAATTGCTCGCCTTCCGATACGGCGATCGTGATGATCATCCCCTTCTTATCTTGCGTCAGCCGGACGACAGGGTCTCCAACCAGGATCTTGAGATATCCGTTATCGTAATAGAGGTCCCTGATCTGCTCAAGGCTGGCCTTCATTTCTTCTTTCTTATAGTAACCGGTGCCGGTGATGAAGGAAATAATGCCCCTCTCCTTCGTCTTCATTGCCTTGCGGATCTTGCTTGCCGCGATTGCCTTGTTATTTTCGATCCTGATCTCTTTAATCTTGACCTTGTCCCCTTCGTCAATCTGATACGTGACAACGACTTCGCCTTCATCGGTCTTGTTGACTACAGGCACTACCTTGGCGAGATAGTACCCTTCGTCCTCATAGAAGTTCTTCAGCTTGAAAGCATTTTCGTTTATCAGCGTGATGTCGGCTATGGAGCCAGGAGTTATCGCCACCTTTTCCTTCAGTTTCTTGTCATCGAACTCATTATTGCCCTGGAAATCGACCTTGATAATAGTCGGCTTTTCCTTGACTGTATAAATGACCTTTATACCGCCCTCGAAAGGTTCCAGGAACACTTTCACATCATCGAAATAGCCCATCTTATAGATCGATTTGATATCCTCTGTGGTCTTTTCCTGTGACAATGCTTCTCCAACCTTTTGGGAAAGCTTGGTTTTGACCGCCCCCTCTTCGATGCGCCGTAGACCCTTAACCTCCACGGTGGTTACTATCGGGAGAGTCTCGGCGAAAGATGCGCTCACTACGGCAACCAACAGAAAAATACTCAGACACGCCAGGGCGATAGTTTTTCTGTTCATGACTTCCTTTCCTCTGTCTTTTTATTTTTTAATTTTTATTTAGTTTTGTTTCAGGCTGGTGCTTAGTATACCACAATATATTTATGCCTTGCATCAACGCTACACGCTTCAAAAATATGCTGCCGGAAGCAATTTGGTATAATAGATATTCGTAATATTTCCGTTGCGGAGGAATCATTAAGAATGAGTGAACATTATTGCATAGCCGGAGATATCGGAGGCACCAACATAAGGGTCTCTCTGGTGGATGCGGAACATCAGATAGTATCGAAGTTGAAAGAGCCTACAGGAACCCAGCCTCTTTCCGTTTTATTCAGGCTCATCGACAGTATCAGCCTGAAGGTGCCCGAAGGCAGGCAGGCCTGCGGGATAGGTCTTGCCGTCGCCGGGATCGTCGACACAGCTGCGGGAGTCGTCCTGAGGTCTCCCAATATACCGGTTTTGTCGGGCGTGGATCTTCAAGAGGAAGTCGCCAAACGATACGGAACATGTACTCTGATCGAAAACGACGCAAACGCGGCAGCGTTCGGGGAAAAAATCGCGGGCGCCGGCAGGGATTTCGGCAGTTTCGTCCTGCTGACTCTCGGCACAGGCATCGGGGGCGGCATAGTATTGAATAACAGGCTCCTGCATGTTGCCGCCGAAATAGGGCATACGACGGTAAATGCCACAGGGCCGCAATGCGGGTGCGGCAGCCTTGGTTGTCTTGAATCGTATGCCTCTGCCACGGCCATTATTGGTGGTGCCATTAGCGCCATGGAAAAAGGGACCGCCAGTATTCTTAAGGAATCATACAACGGCAATTTTTACAAGTTGACTGCGGAAGACATTTATAAGGCGGCCCTGGAGGGAGACCCCTTGGCACGGTTGGTCCTGAGAGAAGCGGGAAAGGCCCTTGGTATAGGCATTGCGAACATGATAAACCTCATGAGCCCTGAAGCCGTTATTCTCACTGGGGGGTTAGTGGGCGCATGGAAGATTTATATTGAAGCCGCGATTGTGGAGGCCTCTAAAAGGTCCTTCGCTGAGCTTTTCTCGAAAGTTCGTATCGTCCGCTCTTCCCTGGGGGATGATGCCGGGAGTATCGGAATGGCTGCACTGACCTTTGAAAAGGGCGTAGGCTGCAGGCATAACGGATGACCAAGAATATCAGAAATTTTTCGATTATCGCCCACATCGATCACGGTAAATCGACCCTGGCTGACAGGATACTCGAATTCACCGGGGCGTTGAGCCAGCGGGAAATGATGGCGCAGGTGCTCGACTCCATGGACCTAGAAAGGGAGAGAGGGATTACCATCAAGGCCCACGCCGTCAAGTTGAACTACACTGCTGATGACGGCAAGACGTATATTTTAAACCTGATCGACACACCCGGGCATGTCGACTTTTCGTACGAAGTTTCCAGGAGTCTAGCATCATGCGAGGGGAGCTTGCTCATCGTCGATGCCACCCAAGGCGTAGAAGCCCAGACACTTGCGAACACCTATCTGGCCATGGACAACAACCATGAGGTCATTCCGGTCATCAATAAGATCGACCTCCCAAGCGCAGAGCCAGAGAGGGTCAAGCAGCAGATCGAGGACATTATCGGCATCGATTGTCAGGATGCGATTCTTGCCAGTGCAAAGGAAGGGATTGGCATAAAAGAAATTCTTGAGGCTATCGTGAAGAAAGTCCCGCCCCCCAAAGGGGACGATGATGCACCACCCCAGGCGCTGATTTTCGATTCCTGGTTTGACAATTATCAGGGAGTCATTGTCCTGGTGAGGGTTTTCCAAGGGACGATCCGCCCAGGGATGAAAATAAGATTCATGGCCACAAAAAAAGAATACGAGGTTACGAAGACTGGCGTACTTACGCCGAAACCCCTGGATGTGGCTGAACTTACTTCAGGCGAGGTCGGATATATCAGTGCGGCAATCAAGAACATCGCCGACACGAAGATCGGTGATACCATAACCGACGCGGCGAATCCGGCTGCTACTCAACTCGAAGGGTATAAAGAGATTAAGCCCATGGTCTTCTGCGGACTCTACCCCGTCGAGACAAACCAGTACGAGGATCTCAAGACGGCCCTCGAGAAATTGCGCCTCAACGACTCATCATTCAACTACGAGCCTGAGACCTCCTCGGCACTCGGGTTCGGCTTCCGTTGCGGGTTCCTTGGACTGCTCCATATGGAGATCGTCAAGGAGAGACTCGAAAGAGAGTTTGAACTCTCTCTGATCAGCACGGCGCCGACCGTCATCTACAAGGTAAAAGACAAGAAGGGTATCGAGATTTCGGTCGACAACCCCAGCAGTCTTCCCGACCAGTTTGAGAGCATAGAAGAGCCGTACGTTAAAGTCTCGATTTTCGTGCCGCAGGAATATGTCGGGCATATGCTGGAGCTTTGCCAATCCAAGCGCGGCACCCAGAAGGAATTTAACTACCTCGGCAAGGACCGAATCATGATCGTCTACGAACTGCCCCTGAACGAAATATTGTGGGACTTTTACGACAGCCTCAAATCGCTGTCGAAGGGGTATGCCTCGATGGATTACGAATTCATAGGTTACAGACAATCAAAACTCGTCAAACTCGATATCCTGCTTAACGGCGAACCCGTAGATGCGCTTTCCTTGATTGTCCACAGCGAAAATGCTTATTATAGGGGCAAGCAAATCGTCGAGAGGTTGCGGCAGGTCATTCCGCGCCAGATGTACGAGATTGCCATTCAGGCCGCCATCGGCGGAAAGATTATAGCGAGGGAAAGCGTCAAGGCCTTGCGGAAAGACGTCCTGGCAAAGTGCTACGGCGGAGACATCACAAGAAAGCGAAAGCTCCTCGAAAAACAGAAGGAAGGAAAAAAGAGAATGAAACAGATCGGGAGAGTCGAAATCCCCCAGGAAGCGTTTCTTTCCGTGTTAAAGGTCAAAGAATAGATGGACAAGAGAAACACGGGCAAAGCCACAGCAACGGACAAACTCTTGGAGTACGCGAAGGCGATCGGTACGGCGCTTATACTGGCGCTTATAATCAGGACCTTTGTCATCCAGGCATTCAAGATACCATCGGGCTCGATGATCCCCACCCTTCTTATAGGCGATCATCTCTTAGTGAACAAGATTGTTTACGGCACCCCGGTAGACATACCGTTTACAAATGTGACCGTATTCCATATGCCGGGGTTGAGGACGCCCCATAAGGGTGAAATTATCGTATTCAAATATCCCGAAGACCCCACTCGGGATTTCATAAAGCGCGTAGTCGCAACAGAAGGCGACACCGTGCAGATGATCGACAAACAACTGTTTGTGAACGGCAAACCTGTTGAGGAATCTTTCACCCAGCACACAGATAATTCCATACGCTCTGGCCAGCTGGAACCGAGAGACAATTTCGGCCCGTATCTCGTCCCCAAGAACAAGCTCTTTATGATGGGCGACAATCGCGACCAGAGCTATGACAGCCGGTTCTGGGGTTACGTAGATGTAAAACAGGTGCTGGGCAAGGCGATGATCATCTACTGGTCTTGGGACAGTAACAAGAGTATGCCCCGGTTCGACCGGATGGGAAAACTAATAAACTAACGTTCAATGTTTACCGGACTGATCATAGAGCTGGGAGAAGTTGCCGGCCTTGAGCGTCGTGGACAGAGTGCCCGTCTTGCGGTTAAAGGCCGGGCAATCCTGAAAGATATCGCAGTCGGAGACAGCATCGCAATCAACGGCGTATGCCTGACTGTAACCAATATCGACAGGGATATCGTATCATTCGACGTCTCCGGCGAAACGCTCCTCAGTACTAATCTAGGTGGCTTAAAAAGAGGCAACAAGGTCAATCTCGAACCTTCGCTCAGGCCCGATTCCAAGATGGGCGGCCATTTTGTAACCGGTCATGTCGACGGTGTCGGGAGGATAAAATCGAGAAGACTGGAGGGGAATGCCGAGCGGGTAGAGATCGAGGCGCCAGCTGAGGTCCTTCACTACTTGGTTCGGAAGGGCTCTGTGACGGTGGACGGCATAAGCCTGACTGTTGTCGATGTGTTTAAAGATGCTTTCAGCCTCGTCATCATCCCTCACACCGCTTCTTTGACGACCATAGGCTTCAAGAAGATCGGCGATACCGTAAACCTCGAACCCGATATGCTCGCAAAATACGTCGACAAGTTCCTCCGGAAAGATGCGCCTGCGGGGGGAGCAGCCGAAAGTTCTGCCGAGGATCCATTCCTCGCAAAGCTCAAAAGCGCAGGACTGGCCTGATTTCAACTATAACCTTCCCTTTCTTCCTTGGTAAATAGTAGAAAAAAGGGTAAAGTATTCTCAGTAATTTGTGATGTTTTTGATGATTACCAATTGATCTTCGGCATTATTCCAGACTATCTGTATTGAATCCGCGGGTATGCTTTTCCAAGTTTGACCCGTCGGCCCGTAAACATGAGACTCGGTCGAAAACCGGTACTTTGCAACAATGGGCTCCACGTCCTGCGCAACATATATGCGTCCCTTGCGCTCGGGGGCGAGATGAGGGAAATATTCCCGGTATTTCCAGAGCAGAAGACCGTCCCTGTAAATCGTCAAAAGATCGGAATACGCCGTCAGAAGCCGCTTTTCCCGCTTCGTGGCAGCTAAATCTTTCATGGCTGTTATTTCTCCCGAAAGAATCTCTGTCTTATCGACGACCTGGACATAAGATGCGCCAGCATCTATCGAGGCTTTTACCGAAAGGGCAGCAGCATTCAATTTGGCAAATTTGTTCTTGTCGATTCCGGGTTCTAACTGTTCAAATGAACATGCAAAGCTGAGAACGGCTATAATTATCAGCATCGCAAGTAAACTTCTCGGGTTCTTCATGAGGGCCTTTCCTTTCATGGCATGATTTTGGAATACTTTCTAAAATATACAACAACATCCCTTGCGGGTTCCATTCCCAATATGAGGGATCCACTTCGGCAGCTGTCAATTCGGAAACGACACCCTGCTTATCCTCCTAGTATCCACCCCCCGGTAATTCCCCGACTTCAGCAGATCGACAAAGTTGTCACGAGTCACTGCTTCGGCAAACACAGTGTAGCACAATCCGACCGAACTGTATTCATGGGCATCCGAGCCACCAGTAAACGGCAGGCCCAACTCCCGGGCAGCCTCGACAGCCCTGACATTGAAGGCATGCAGATTGCAGCCGTTATAACCCTCGAGTGCGCATATTCCTTTCATCGTCTTCACTGCATCGCCAAGGCTGTTGATTCCCCTGTAGGGATGAGACGGAATAACGACCCCCCCTTGACGATTCACAATCTGCACAACTTCGACCATTGGCAGATATGCCGAAAGAAGCCTGTCCGTATTCACTCCAAAGACGAGGCAATGCCCATCCGAGGCTGAGACCTCTACTCCGCGCAATACCAGGATATCGTTCCTGTACCGTTCGGCCAGAACCTCTGCAGTTTCTGAAGCTTCATAATAGTAATGCTCCGTAAATGCGATCCCGTGAAGTCCTATCTTTATCGCCTGAAGAACTAATTCCTCGGGAGCCGCATCAGAATCGCCGCTTGCGAGCGAGTGCATGTGAAGGTCGACATTGAATTCCATTATCTCCATAATACACATCCGGCCGTGGATTCAGTCAACCTTGATGAGCGACTTCAATGGAAAGTCTTTTTTTGTTTCTGCTATACTTACACTAGTTTTGGCACTGGTCTAGCTGTATCAACAAGCGCTTATCCACCTTTTGATTAGCTGCCTATTGCCGATTCGGGCATTCATTATAATGGAGGGACCATCATGGACAGATATAAATTGAATACGATAGAAGAGTCACTGGAGGATATTGCCGCAGGCAAGATGGTCATCCTCGTGGACGATGAAGACAGGGAAAACGAGGGCGACCTCTGCATGGCAGCCGAAAAGGTGACCGCCGAGGCGATCAATTTCATGGCGAAGTACGGCAGGGGGCTTGTCTGCCTCTCCCTTACCCCCCAACGGGTCCAAGAGCTCAATCTGCCCATGATGACGGATGACAATACCTCATCCTTCGGCACCGCATTCACTGTGTCGATCGAGGCGAAGAAAGGCGTCACTACTGGCATCTCGGCACATGACAGGGCGGTTACAATCCTTACCGCAATCAATCCGAAGTCCAAACCCGAGGATATAGCACGTCCCGGTCATATCTTTCCGCTCAGGGCAAAGCCGGGAGGCGTATTGCAGCGGGCGGGCCAGACTGAGGGCTCGGTCGATCTCTCCAGGCTTGCAGGTTTGCATCCCTCCGGCGTGATCTGCGAAATTATGAACGACGATGGCACCATGGCCCGGATGCCGCAGCTGCTCGAGTTCGCAAAGCTTCATTCATTGAAGGTCATCGCTATCAAGCACCTCATTCAATACCGGATGAGGACCGAGAGCTTTGTGAAGAGGGTCGCCACTGTAAATATGCCGACGAAGTACGGAGGCGATTTCACCGCCATTGCATACTCGAATATGGTCGACCAGAATGTCCACATCGCTCTTGTGAAAGGAGACATAACGCCTGAAGACAAGGTGCTTGTCAGGGTCCATTCAGAGTGCCTGACCGGAGATGTTTTCGGATCCAGGAGATGCGACTGCGGAGATCAACTCCATAAGGCGATGGAGATGATTCAGAAGGAAGGCAAGGGAGTTATCCTTTATATGCGACAGGAAGGAAGGGGCATCGGCCTTCCCAATAAGCTCAAGGCATACGAGCTTCAGGACAAGGGTCTCGATACCGTTGAGGCCAATCTGCAGCTCGGCTTCAAGGCCGACCTCAGGGACTATGGTATAGGCGCCCAGATACTTGTCGATCTCGGGATCAGAAAGATGAGGATCATAACGAACAACCCCAAGAAGATCGTAGGCCTTGAAGGCTATGGATTAAAGATCGTAGAGAGAGTTTCCATAGAGACTAAACCCCATGAGGAGAACATACTTTACCTGAAGACCAAAAAGAAGAAAATGGGGCACCTGCTGGAGAACGTTTAGGCCGAAATAGGTTATGCAAGGGCGGGTTGCAAACCGCCCCTGCATCCTGCTATTCCGCGTTCGCTTCGAGCCTTTCGAGTAGCTCTTTCTTTTTGATGCGGCTATGGAGGGTTGTGCTGTCCCTGAATTCGAAAACCGGAATGTCGAACCGGTAGAGCTCATAGAGGTAATCACTCGATGAGATGTCGATCTTCTCGACTCTCAGGTCATACTTTTCCGCAAGGCCGTTAAGCATTTCCTCAGCGGTATCGCAGAGCCAACAACTTTCCTTGTAATAAAATTTGAGTTTGACCATTCAGCAAAGCTTTTGTATAATTTCGTCAGGTTGTGGCAGTTGAGTGCGCCTGAGAGGATTCGAACCTCCGGCCCTCAGCTCCGGAGGCTGATGCTCTAATCCACTGAGCTACAGGCGCGACTTAACTATTCTACCATATCGAACGCCGAAACCGAAAAGAGTCTCCCTCATCACCTGCTCTTGTCTTTAATAATCCTCCTGTATATCTTACAATTTAGATGAGAGCCGAAGAACTCTTCATTAACAACATTGAATCGAAGGAGGCCTATATGAAAAAATCCCTTGGAGCCAAGACATTGGGTTGTCCGACGCCGGTTTGGATTATCGGAACTTATGATGCAAGTGGGAAGCCTAATATCATGACCGCAGCATGGTGCGGGATCTGCTGTTCGATGCCTCCATGCGTCACTGTTTCGCTTCGAAAGGCGACCTACACATTCGACTCTATCATTCATCGCAAGGCATACACTATAAGTATCCCATCGGAGGAACAAGTCAGGGAAGCGGACTACGCCGGGCTTGTTTCCGGGAGAAAAGCCGACAAGTTTACGATGGCCAAACTCACCCCCGCGCGCAGCGAAGTTGTTGATGCACCCTATGTCGCCGAATTCCCGGTTGTCATCGAGTGCAGACTGGTCCATACCTTCGAGCTCGGGCTGCATACCCAGTTCATAGGTGAGGTTGTGGACGTGAAGGCCGAAGATTCTATACTGGGCGAAAAGGGCATGCCAGATATCCTGAAGCTGAAGCCGCTGATCTTCGATCCAGGCACTACCGGTTATTACAGAATTGGAGGATTTGTTGGGAAGGCGTTTTCGATCGGCAAAGAAATTGGCTAAGTTCTAATTCCCCTTATTCTTTGCACCGCATCTGAAATGACGGCCACAGCCACATCCACTTCGCCGGGAGTCGTCATTCTGCCGGTTGTGAGCCTCAGTGCCCCCCGCGCCCATTTATCGGGGACCTTCATTGCCTTGAGAACGGAGGATATCCTGATCTCGCCGGAATGGCAGGCCGCGCCTGCCGCTGCAGCCACTCTGTCCTGGATAGTTGGGAGGAAAGTATGGGATTCAATTCCCAATAAGCTGACATTCAATGTGTTTGGAAGGCGTAACTCCGGATGTCCGTTTAGTCTGACATCCGTCACCTTTTCACGGATGCCGTCATAGAGGCAGTCCCTTGATTCACGCATGACCCGAATGTTCCTTTCCATGTTGCGGACCGCAATCTCACAGGCCTTGCCGAGTCCGACGATCTCCAGGACATTTTCGGTACCTGCCCTCTTTCCGTTTTCCTGCCCTGCCCCGTGCATGAACCTGGCAGGTTCGATGCCCTTTCGGACATAAAGAACACCTATGCCTTTAGGCGCGTATATTTTATGTCCTGCGATGGAAAGCAGATCGACACCAAGGGTGACGACATCTACGGATATCTTTCCTGCCGACTGTGCCGCGTCTGTATGCAGCATGATACCTTTCCGTCTTGCGATCTTCGATATCTCTTCAATGGGCTGGATAGTGCCGACTTCGTTGTTCGCATGCATTACGGTTATCAGTATAGTGTTCGGCGTTATAGCCTTCTCCACATCCGCCGCATCCAAAAGCCCGTATTCGTCGACAGGAAGATACGTTGTCTCGACACCGTATAACTCGAGATATTTGCAGACAGCTGTGACTGCGGGATGCTCGATCTGCGTAGTTATTATGTGATTGCCTTTGTCACGGTATGCGGACGCAATGCCCCTTATCGCATGATTGTTAGATTCGGTTCCACCGCTCGTGAAGATTATCTCTTCAGGCCCGCACTCGAGCAACGTTGCAACCTGACAGCGTGCTGTTTCAATAGCCTTTCTCGTCTTCAGTCCGTAATAATGAGAGCTGGAGGGGTTCCCGAAATGTTCTTCGAGATATGGCCTCATGGCCTCAATCACTTCAGGATCATGAGGCGTTGTCGCGTTACAATCGAGATAGATCGGTTTTGTCATCTGCACCTCGTCCTCCTGTTCAAAGCATCCCCACTACCTTGTCGCTTCCAACCAATAAATCGACGAGGATAGTGTAATCGATCTTTTCCATATCCTTCCCGATTTCCCCATCGCTGAATCCCCTGAGCAAAAGATCCTCATAGAGGACATACACCTTGCCGCCGAAATCATTTGGCTCTGCGTTACGTACGAAATATACGCCGTTTTGTATCAGCACGAGATCCGCTGCCATATCGCGTGCGAGTCGAACCTCTCTCTTTCCTTCCGGCGTATCAATACTGTTCTTGACGATCACCAGCATATGCTTCCTCCGTCAGAAGATCATTATTGTGTCGGTCGCTTTTATAAGTGCAGCGATTTCTGACCTGCCTACTAATTTCACTCCATCTACCAGGTCGTGCTGTTCCAATCCGGCCTCCATAGCGGATTTTCTGTCGACAGAGACGACGACGTCCATATCGACACAATCCCCTATGCCTTCTCCTATGTTCACAAAGCCGGTCGAAGCCGTATCCTGTCTTCTTATTGCCGCATTGACGCCGCCATCCACAAGGAGGAGATGAACCTCCATCTCTTCGGTCGCCTCTCCAAGGGCATGGCGTATTGCCTCAGCTGCGTCGGTGGTGCCGTATGGTGCTTTACGCAGGATAATGCTTATGCTCCCCATGAATCCTCCTAGCTGCCGAAATTTAGAAAAATCGGGACCGTCTTAATTGTGAGATAGAGCCCCTTTAAAGAGTCCATCTCTCCGCCCTCGACAGAGTCCTCAGCCGCTAGACTGCGGGTCTGCATACAGCCTGTTCATATATCGCCTTAAGGCCTCGTTCAACCAGGTCTTCAAGAGCTGCCAAGGCGCGAGGCACCTGACCCTTGACGACAGAAAAGACCCCGTCGCCGGAGGCTATCAGCCTGACTCTATGGCCTTTTTTCAAAGCGGCATCAGCAAGCCTGATGATGGTATGAGTGTTTTCAGAGCTGTACGGCGTAGTTGTGAGAAACATGACGATTTCCCCGCTCATCGCAGCCTCCTTCCAGCCTTTAGTTGAGTGATGCGGATCGCAAGCGTACTACTTCCATTTTACCCCGAAACCAGAAAATATTCAGGGGTAGCGGCAAAGTGGCGTTCGGCCAAAATCGCTGTTACACTTCTTATATGGGTCGATTTTGCTTAATAAACAGAAATTATTCATAAGAATCAAAGGAGGCATTCATGATCTCTCTTGACGTAAACGGCAAGAAGTATGAAGTGGAGGTTGGACCAGAAGAACCGCTTTTATGGGTCATCCGGGAAAAGATCGGGCTCACCGGCACCAAGTACGGTTGTGGCATTGCCCAGTGCGGGGCCTGCACTGTCCATATAGACGGCCAGCCGGAACGTTCCTGCCAGACTTCCGTAAAAGATGCGCAGGGGAAGAAAATAACGACGATTGAAGGTATCCCCGAAAGCCATCCCGTCAAAAAGGCTTGGATCGAAGACGATGTCCCGCAATGCGGCTATTGCCAGCCTGGACAGATCATGTCCGCGGTGGCCCTGATGAAAAAGAACCCTTCTCCGAGCGATGACGATATAGATCAGGCAATGACCGGGAACATTTGTCGTTGCGGCACTTATAAAAGAATTCGCCGCGCCATTCATCGCGCGTCGACTACGGCACCTGATGATACGATGGCGAAAGGAGGAAAGTCATGAACGGAATCGTCAACATGAGCCGCCGCAACTTT